>Ga0214246_1000036_pt1 | contig 51167 bp, 68 predicted proteins | sample TroBogypolimnion_41_FD_153084 | JGI IMG/M metagenome (GOLD analysis project Ga0214246, IMG submission 153084) | Freshwater microbial communities from Trout Bog Lake, WI - 29MAY2009 hypolimnion | ecosystem: Environmental > Aquatic > Freshwater > Lake > Hypolimnion/Profundal zone | place: Trout...
AGTTACGGTTCCGACCGTTAATGCTGGTCAAATAAACGCAAGTACTGTCGGCAATGCTACGACAAATTATAGTGGCGTTAATGATACACTAACTGGAACTACCACTGTACCTACTATAAATGTCGGAACATTAAACGCTAGCACAATTGGTAATTCAACATCAACCTATAGTGGTGTAAGCGGAACTCTTTCTGGAACTTTTGCGGCAAATTCGTTTACTGCGGTGACTGTTTATGCAGGTACGCTTGGTAATACAAATGCTCTTTTCACTGGTTATCTTACTACTGCTTCTCAGCCAAATGTTACTAGTCTTGGTACCTTAACAAGTCTAACTGTTACAAATACCATAGCAGCAAATGCTTATACCGCTAACGCAATGTATGCTGGTACACTTGGTAACACAGGAACAACTTTAACTGGAACGCTGTCAACTAATGCTCAGCCTAATATCACTTCTGTTGGACAGTTAACTTCACTTAATGTCACTGGAACCACTGCTACTAATTTAATAAATGCAGGTCAAATAGGCAATGCAAGCACTACTGTATTGGTGGGTACATTAGGAACTGCTGCCGCTGCACAAGGAAATATCACTTCTGTCGGACAGTTAACTTCACTCAATGTCACTGGAACCACTACAACTAACCAGTTACAAGCAGGACTACTAGGAAATAGTGGTTCACTGTTACAAGGCACTCTTATTACTGCTGCTCAGCCAAATATCACGAGCACTGGTACACTTACTTCTCTTAATGTTACTAATACCGTAACAGCAAATATTCATACTGGCGCTGCTGTTTATGCAGGAAATATAGGTAATACTGGCGCAGCCCTAACTGGTGCGACACTTAGCCTTAGTGGACAAGCTAACCTAGCAAATACTGCTGTTAGCAGCGTATATATTACAGGCGGCGTTTACTGGCAAGGCAATGGTAATCCAATTGGATCATATAGCCCACTAGCAATCGCTGCTGGTGGCAATACTATGTTGCAGTTTAATAATGCTGGCACAACATACGGTTCAACTTATCTACAGTATAATATTGTTAGTGGAAATCTTATAAGCAATAGTACAACAACTTCTACTTCTACAACAACTGGCGCTATTGTTGTTCCAAGCATCGGCGTAAGTGGAAATGTTAACGCAAATGCATTTTACAGTAACTATTTCTTATATTCAAATGGCGCAACTATTGTTACTCCTCCTAGTGGGGCCAACACTTTTATCCAATTTAACAGCAGCGGTTCTTTTGGCGGCGCAAATTATCTACAATATAATATTACTAGCGGAAACCTTGTAAGCAATAGTACTACTATAAGCACAAGCCAAATAACTGGTGCCCTTGTTCTCAGTGGAGGTATAGGCGTTGGCGGAGCTATTAACGCAGCCAATGTTGCAACTACGCCTGTTGCGCCTAATCCAAGCAATGGAATTAATACACTTGGATTGTATACTTCTGGCTCTTATGGTGGTGGCATTGGTTTACTCGATGGCACTTGGGGCTGGGGTATATATGATACCTTTGGTCAGTTAAATTTTGGTAATTCAACTGGCGCTACTGGTTCAGTAACTCAGAGAATTCAATTTGGTAATACAGGAACAATTACTGCTGGCGGTAATATTACTGCACAAAGTGGCAACCTATATGCTGCTTATGTGATAGCAAATACTGGCATTGTTGGAACTATACAAACTGCTTCGCAAACTAATATTACTGGTTTAGGAACAATTACTAGTGGTACATGGAATGGCACTATCATTGGTCCAACATATGGCGGAACTGGTGTAAACAATGGTTCTAACCAGTTAACATTGAGCGGTGGTAGTTATACTATTAACCAAAGTATTGCTCAAGGAGCTAATCCACTATTTTCTACTGTGTCTGCTGGCACGATAGGTAATAGCGGTACTACCTTAACAGGTATAACTGCATCTATCAATACAATCAGTGCTGGCGTGGTTGGTAATACAAGTAGTACTCAGTTGCAGGGGACACTAATAACTGCCGCGCAGGGAAATGTTACTTCTGTAGGTACATTAACTAGCTTAACAGTTAGCGGTACCACTAATCTACAAGGCACTACTAACGGTTCTACTATCAATGCCACTAATATGTATGCAACTACAATTGGCAACACTGCAAGTACTATTAGAGGTAATTTAATAACTGGGTCTGCGGTATATGCTGGAACTATTGGCAACACTGGCGCGGTATTTGCTGGCAACACAATCACATTATCTAACCCATCTGGTCCGCAGATAACTTTAAATGGTACTACAAGTAACTACATCGCATTCAACAATGCTGATGTTGGAACGCCATCGTTTACAACACCAAGTGCAGGTACTAGATTACAATTATATGGTTCAGAATCTGGTAGCAGTGCCGATATTGCTATAGGTACAGATGGCACTAATATGTGGTTTGGTGTTTCGACAGGTGCTGGTAGCTTTAACTTTTACGAAGGTACCTATCTATCAGCTACATTAAATTATGGTGGATTATATTTTTACGGTGGTGGCGGAGTTACCGCACAAGGAACTATTTCTGGCCCAACAGTTAATGCAGGTACTATAGGTAATACTGGTGCTACATTTACTGGTGCTACTGCAACTTTTAATGGTGGTCTTTCAACAGTTGCACAAACTTTTAATACAAATCCAGCAAGTCAAGATGCAGGTGGTATATTTAGAATTTTTAATAATAACTATATGCCAGGCGCAAGTTATAGTAGCAGTGATAACAGAATATTTGATTTTGGGGTTCAAACAGGAAATATTGCATATGTAAGAACAGGTGGTACGAATGGGTTACAATTGAATGCAGGCGGTAATGGATTTAGTTTCAACAATTCTATATTACCTAATTCAAATGCCAGTATTAACATCGGGTCTAGTTCTAACTATTGGAATAACATTTATGGCGTTAACCATTATGGTTATGTAGCACAAAACAACCAACCTTATATTACCAGCGTTGGTACATTGAGTGCACTTACTGTTACTGCTACTATTACTGGATCAGTAAGTGGAAATGCAGGTACTGCAACCGCACTACAAACAGCAAGAAATATAAATGGCGTTTCCTTCAACGGCACTGCAGATATTACAGTTCATACTGCGGGTACAGGTATTAGTATAAGTGGAACTACTGTAACAAATACTGGTGTTACTAGTGCAGTGGCTGGTACTGGTGTTAGTGTAAGCGGTTCTACGGGTGCAGTAACTTTTAGTATTGGACAAGCAATAGGTACAGGTAATTCTCCAACATTTGCTGGTTTAACTATTCCATCTATAACACATAGTGGAACAAGTGGAACTGGTGATATTGGTGCAAGCGGTCAAGCATTTGGTACAGTTTATGCAACTGCTACTTCAGCACAATACGCCGACTTAGCAGAAAAATATTTACCAGATACTGATTATATAGTTGGAACTGTTGTTATGGTAGGCGGAAAAGCAGAAGTCACTGCGCACACAGGCGGAAACTATCGTGCCATTGGTGTAGTCAGTGCTAATCCAGCATACAAAATGAATGACGGGTTAGAGGGCGGAACCTATATTGCACTTAAGGGGCGTGTTCCTGTTCTTGTTTCTGGTCCAGTAAGCAAAGGCGATAATCTAAAAGGAAATATTGGCGGAACAGCAATTGTTGATCCAGACTTAACAACAAAGTCTTTTGCAATTGCTCTTGAAACTGATAACGGTACTGGTGTAAGGTTAATTGAGGCAGTCATCCTATAACCAATCTGTAAATAAATACATTAGAAAATAGGTGGGAAGATGGCAGGATATACCCTTACAACCAGTCAAACAAGTTTTACAGTAACTGATAGTACGACAAATACTTCAAATACTAGCCTAACCTTGGTTGGAAAAAATTACCCAAATTATGGTCAGATTCTTCAACAAGATTTAATAAACATGTTGCAGAATTGGGCTGCTATTGGACAACCCACTCATGTTATTCCTGGTCAACTATGGTGGGATACATCTAACTTAATTCTTAAAGTATATAGTGGAACCGCATTTAAAAATTTAGCAGCAATAACTTCATCTGCTACAACTCCATCCAGTGCTGTAATTGCTGGTGATCTTTGGTTTGATAGCAATAATGCACAGTTAAATGTTTATACTGGCGCTGCTTGGCAACTTGTTGGTCCCGTATATACAAATACACAAGGTAAAACTGCCGCACTTGCTGATACTATTACTGATATTGGTAGTAATAGCCACACAGTATTAAAGTTATTCGTTGGTAATACAATTGTTGCTATTGTTAGTAAGGATGCTACATTTACACCTGCAACGCCTATATCTGGGTTTGCTACTATCAATCCAGGATATAACAACAATACTAATATTTTTGGCGTGTCTGGTTCTGGTACACTTGTTGGTATTGTTCTTACTAACGCTCAACCATATATTAATAGTTTGGGAACACTAAGCAGTTTAACAGTTTCAAGTCCAATTGTAGGCAGCGTATTATACAATGCAGCAACAGTTACCACTGCTGCTCAGCCAAATATTACTAGCACTGGTACACTTACTAGTGTAACTTCAACTGGAACAGTTGCTGCTCCAGTTATTAACGGCGGCACTATTGGTAATACTGGTGCAATATTTACTGGTATATCCGCAACAGTTAACACTGTTAATGCTGGACAAATTGGTAATGCAAGCACTACTAATTTAATAGGCACACTGACAACTGCTGCTCAACCTAATATTACAAGCACTGGCACTCTCGGATCGCTCACTGTTACCAATGGAGTACAAGCAAATGCACATACTGGTGTAGCAGTTTATGCAGGTACGATTGGTAATAGCGGCGCAAATCACTATGGCGCTACTGTTGTTACAACTGGTAACATTTATAGTGGCGGAAATATTATTGCAGCAGCAACCACTGCGACAACAAACGAAACAACTGGTTCAGTGGTAGTAGCTGGTGGTGTTGGTATAGCTGGAAGTTTATATGTAAAGGGCGCTCTAACCGTAGTAGGAACTACAACATACATTGGACTATCAACTTCAAGTACAACTTTAGCTGCGCCTAGCGTTAACGCTGGATTAATCGGAAACAGCGGTGCACTATTGCAAGGTACGCTAATTGCAGCCAGCGCAAGCCAACCAAATATTACAACTGTTGGTACGCTAGTAGGTGGAACTTGGAATTCTACTATTATTTCTCCTACATACGGCGGCACTGGCATTAATAATGGCACAAATACCCTAACACTAACAGGCGGAAACTATACTCTTAACCAAGCCATTACAAGTGGCGCATCACCTACTTTTGCTGCCACTAATTTTACTGGATCAAGCGGCATCACTGGTCTTGGAACAATCACCAGTGGTATTTGGCAAGGAACACTTATCGGACCAACATATGGTGGTACTGGCGTAAACAATGGTACTAACACATTAACACTAACTGGTAGCTTTACATTAAACCAAAGTGTGGCAAGTGGCGCATCTCCTACCTTTACGGCCACAAACTTTACTGGCACAAGTGGTATCACTGGTCTCGGCACAGTTACAACAGGTGCATGGAATGCTTCTCCTGTATACCCACAATATGGTGGCACTGGCGTAAACAATGGAACAAATACTCTAACAATAAGTGGTGCTAGTTATACACTAAACCAAAGTGTGGCAAGCGGCGCGGCACCTACATTTGCTGCTACTAATTTTACTGGATCAAGCGGTATCACTGGTCTTGGTACTATCGCAACAGGTGTATGGAATGGTACTGCCATTGGACCAACTTATGGCGGAACTGGTGTAAACAATGGTACAAATACTCTAACAGTGAGCGGTAACTATACTTTAAATCAAAGTGTAGCTAGTGGCGCTGCACCAACATTCACTGCTACTAACATCACTGGCGCAAGTGGTATCACTGGTCTTGGTACTGTAACTGTTTCAGTCGTTTCAAGTGCAAACATAACCGCAACAACTGCAAATGTGTATGCTGCATACCATGTTGCTAATACTGCTACGGTTAGTGCTGCGTATTATTGGGCAAATGGTGTTTCATTGGGCGGCGGCACAGGCGGTGTAACAAGTGTTGCTGGTGGGCAAAGTATCTCTGTCAGCGGAACTGGAAATGGTCCGTACACTGGCGCTGTCACTATAGATACTATACAAGGTATAACTACTAGTTCTACGCCAACATTTGCTGGTTTAACAGTACCTTCTATTACTCATAGCGGAACAAGCGGCACTGGTGATATTGGTGCAAGCGGAAATAAATTTGGTACTGTTTATGCAACTGCCGCAACTGCGCAATATGCTGACTTAGCAGAAAAATATGCAGCAGATGCTGTATATAAGCCAGGAACAGTAGTTGAATTTGGTGGAGAAGCCGAAGTCACTATTAGCGATACGCCAAATTCAATACATGTTGCTGGTATAGTTTCTAGTAAACCAGCTTATCTTATGAATGATGATTTAGAATCCGAATACATTGTATCTCTTGCACTTGTTGGTCGTGTTCCTTGTAAAGTAATTGGACCTGTTCGCAAAGGCAACATGATGGTTAGTGCTGGAAACGGAATGGCAAAGGCATTTGTTCCAGATATGTTGAAGTCCCAACCAGACATGGGCAGTGTACTAGGAAAAGCATTAGAAAATATTAATGATGATAGTATTCAAATAATAGAAGTCGTAGTAGGCGTAAGATAAAGGAAATAATATGTCAAGTTTATCAGTAGCATTTTATCAACATGATGATGAAGAAATACCAGCACAAAGTATTGTTGTCTTTGGCGGTGAAAGAGATGTAACAATCAGTACAACTTCACACGATCCTCGTGTCGCGGGTATTGCAATTGATCCTACAGCAGATGCTGAATTAACGCTTACTAATTTTGGGCTAAACGCTTGTTCGACTTTTGCTGTTATGGGAGTAGTTCCATGCAGCGTCCAAGGACCAATTTCAAAAGGCGATTGCGTAGTCACTAGTAGCATTGCTGGTGTTGGAGAAAAACTTGATCCAAAGAAATATGTTCATGGATGTATTCTAGGCAAGTCAATTGAAAATATCCAAGATAACAGTACTCAAATTATTCAGGTTGCGGTTGGAATTAAATAAATACAACCGTGGGAAATAAAATATGTCGTATTTAAGTGGCGGGTTAATACAGTTAGCTGACTATAATAGTCGTATTACTGGTATTAATAATCTTTGGAGCACAGGTAGCGGTTCAAACGGATATGGTCAAACTGCACTCGGCAGCGCCAGCGCCAGTAGCATTGTAACTGCTACTCAATGGACAACACTTATTAGCACAATGTCTACTATGCAGCAACATCAGTTTAATAATACTACTGGTATTCCAGCATCTCCATCTGCGGGTAGTATTATTACATATTTAAGTGCAGTAGATACTGAAATCAGTTCACTTATCACTAATAAATTAACTACCGCAGCGGCGGGCACAAGCTTAACTACTGCAGCATCATTGGCAACATCTTGGGATGGTCACGCTACTAGAACTTTTAATCTTACCTTTCCAAGTGCTGATCAACTTCGTTATTTCTTTAACGCTGGTGGTTATATACAGCTTAATTTTACTGGAACATCACTTAGCGGAAATACAAAAAGCACTTATTGGAATACTTTCTTGACAAGTGGTTTTGGAACATATACTCTTGGAGCAACTTCTTCAAGTTATAATGGAACTGGTTTTACTCCAACTACAAACTTAACTGGTAGCGGTTATTATAATCTTTCCAACAACTCATTTACAACTCTTTTCAAAATGCTTGATAGTCCAAGTTCAGCAGATTATACAAACAACTTTATTCAAGTTGATTTTGCTGGCGGCGGAACTTCAACTAACGGTGGATTTGGTGCATCTCTTATTGCCAATGTCACGCTTAGAGATGCTGCTGCGGATGTGGTAAATGACCAAGTTACTGGGACACTTACTTGTAATATGGTTGTTGTTCCGCCATGGGATACAACACATAATGCTGGAAAAATAGCAAACTCTTGGGGAACATATACTTGTGTCGCCAATGTTAATACTCAAGGCACATATTAATAATTGACATTTATTAACTGCTGCGATAAAATCATTTTATGAATACAGAAGAATTGCGTGATGCAGCCAGAGTAGCGTATGACCGTGAACTGGCAAAACAAAACATCAATACTGCTATTGAATCACGAATGACCGTGAACTATGGTGACGGTATGTTTATCGTGACCCAAGAACTTATTGCTTTCTTACATGCATGGACTGGTCCAAATTGGCATCTATATGATGGTGCAATTTATATGATGGACGCTTATGATGTTCCAGTCAAAGTTATTCCACACGAACTGTTATATATTTGTCAGCAGCGTTGGTTTGAAGTGATGAACGAAGTTGCCGCAGAATACGAAGAGTTTACAAAGATTCGCAATGCCAAACAACTCTGAAGGTTGTCTGATTGTTGCGTTTGACACAGCAGAAGTCAACTATACGCAACAGGCAATCGAAGCCGCTAATCGTGTTAAAAAATACATAGGCATTCCTGTTACAATTATAACAGATGATGCTACTTTAGATTACAATAAAATAATTGTTGAACGACCAATCAATAATAAACGAGGTTTTATAAACAATCCTCCACGAGATTGGTACAACCTTGTAAGAACGCAGTTATATGACCTAACGCTATATGATCGTACTCTCGTAATTGATAGTGATTTTTATATTTCAACAAATTCATTATTGCCACATATTAAATCTTCTCGTGATTTTTTAATGGCAAAAGAAATATATGATATAGCACCACGAGGCAAAACAAAAATTGAAAAGATACATAGTAGTCCTATACCTATGTATTGGGCCACTGTAATGATTTTTAATAAATCTAGTGAAGCTATGACTATATTTGAAATGGCAAAAAGTATTCAAAAACATTATGCATATTATGCGGCATTATATGGCTTTCATACAAAACCTATTAGAAATGATTATATTTTTAGTATCGCATGTCACTTGGCAGGTGGATATGGGTTACGAGACTATGGATTAAAAAATTATCCATTGATTAATTGCGACGGCAGGTCAGAATATATTAGTTGGAAAGATAATAAGTTAGTTTATTATTATGAAGGTAGACAGTGGGCAAACCGTTTATCTAATGTTGATTTACATTTAATGAATAAGGATCAGCTATGAGCAAAGGTTATCTTTGTATCGCACAGAATAGCACTGCCGTTGATTATCTTCGTATGGCATATCTTCAAGCATTAAGCTGTAAATTAACACAATCGCATGTGAGAAATTTTAGTATTATCGTAGATAAAGAAACCGCTGAGCAAGTTACAGATAATCACAGAAAAATATTTGATAAAGTTATTATTCTTAAAAAAGATTTAGCTGAAACTAGTAAAGTAAAGCAGCAAAACGAATCCCAAGTATTTTCATGTAGTCCATATAAAGAAACTATAAAAACAGAAGCGGATATGTTGTTTACCTGTGATGTAAGTTGGTTATGGAATGTATATTCTCAATATGTAATGAATTTTACGCAGACAGTTTATACATATAATCATGATATAGTCACTAATCGCAGTCAACGAAAACTTTTTGACGATAGTTTACTGCCAAATATCTATAGCGCATGGACATATTTTAGTTATGATTTGCAATCTAAAAAATTTTATGATACAATGCGTATGATAATGGATGATTGGAATTGGTATAGAGATGAATATCTAATAAACTGCAGGTATGAAACTCCCAGAACAGACGAAGTATATGCAATAGCTGCTCGTGCTATAAACATGCCACTTGACAATATAAATTTTGGCTTTGTTCACATGAAACCGCAATTGCAAGGAATCCGAATAACCGATTGGACTAAAGAAATATATACAGAAGTTCATGATGATTTTGGGGTAGTGTTAGGATTTCATCGTCAAACAAAACCGCTACATTATCATCTTAAAACATTTGTAACCGATGAATTAATAGATAGATATGAGTATGGCTTCAAAAAACAGCTTTTGGGATGAAGTAGACGCAGGTTTAGCAAACTCAGTTCCGCCTATTTCTGAAATAAAATATCGTTTATATTATAATGCAGAAACTATGCGCGGTGAAATAATATCTGCGGATGAATTGGAAGGTCAGTGGGTAGATTTTCCCGCTGAAAATATAGGTATACCGCCTATGGATTGGCTTGTTAAAAAAGATGGCACTATCATAAGAGAAGTTGTCACTCTTCCAACTAGAAGAAAGTTAATAAAAGGCGGAACTATGTTTTATACACTTAGTAACGATTATCAATTTGCTGTGGACGCAGATTATCCAGCAGCAATAGGATGGGATTATGACTAATATTATTGACATTGCAGAATTAGATTGTATATTTTTAAGTTACAAAGAACCAAATGCGGATGCTAATTGGGCATTTGTGCGAAGCATTGCGCCATGGGCAAAGCGCGTCCATGGCATAGAAGGCAGTGATGCAGCACACAAGGCTGCTGGATTAGCTAGCGAAACTGATAGATTCATATTAATTGATGGAGATAATCAACCTGATCCTGAATTTTTTAATCAACGATTACGCCTTGCGCCAGACAGTGAACACTGTGTATTTCGTTGGCGAGCAAAGAACGCTATAAACGGTCTTTGCTATGGCAATGGCGGTATCAGCAGTTGGACTAAAGACTTTGTTGCCAATATGCGAACACACGAAGCTACAGATGGCGGCGATGAAACCGTTGTAGAATTTTGCTATGATAAAGATTATTGGGCAATGCATGATGTATGGAGCACAACTGTTCCAAATTATAGTCCACAACAAGCATGGCAAGCAGGGTTTCGCGAAGGCGTAAAACTATGTCTTGATCGCGGTCGTCGTCCATCTGCTGAAGAATTTGAAACTGCTGCATGGAAAGGCAACCGAGAAAATTTGGTTATTTGGTGCAGCGTTGGCACAGATGTTGAATTTGGAAAATGGGCAATCCTTGGAGCAAGACAAGGCGCATATATGACAATGTTTGATGATAGTTGGGATTATCGTGAAGTTCGTGACTTCACAAAATTAGAAAAATTATGGGACGATACCGCAGATGATCAATTTAAAAATATTGACCATTACGGAAATGTTTTGCGTAAAAGATTAGATTTAGACATCGTTACACTTTCACCAGAGCACAGTGCTTGGTATAAAAAACATCAACGCCCATATTATAACATTGATATTATGCTTCCAGAGCGAGATTTTATTAGGACATTACATGAAACAGCTAGACAATTCAGGTGATAAGGCTACTGCTGATGAGAGCGGCGTTCTGCACAGCGACTTCATGTCTAGTGCTGAACAAATGCAAACAAAACTTGGACCTGCACTTTGCCTGGCAAAGTGGCAGCAGACCAGTTTGCATCTAACAACTGGTCATACTAATAGTTGCTATCACCCACCGTTGCATAGGATTGATGCCAATGAGTTACAAAATAACCCCAGTGCGCTCCATAACACCGCTCATAAAAAGACCCAGAGAGCAAGAATGCTTAGTGGAGAGAAGCCAGAAGAATGTTCATATTGCTGGCGAGTTGAAGCCACGGGAAACCTATCCGACCGACATTACAGATCAGGGGAACCTTGGGCTGCTGAGAAGTTTAGCGAGATTCTGGTTCAAGACCCTTTAACATGGAATACAAATCCTGCTTATGTAGAAGTAAATTTTAACAGTGCTTGTAATTTAAAATGTTCATATTGTAGTCCACAATTCAGCAGTAGTTGGATGAAAGAAATTAATGAATACGGTGCTTATCCTACTTCTAATAGTCATAATAGTCCTGCTTACTTTCGGGGTGATCGTAAACCTATACCGAATAGGGAAGATAATCCTTATGTTGATGCGTTTTGGCGATGGTGGCCAGAACTCTACCCTAACCTAAAACATTTCCGCATGACAGGTGGCGAGCCGCTTATGGATCGCAATACCTATCGCGTATTTGATTATGTCTTAGCCCATCCAAAGAAAGATTTACATCTTAATGTAACTAGTAACTTTAGCCAAGATGAATATGTGTTTGACAAATATCTAACTTATGTCAAGCATATGTGTGGCAACGGGGTGTTAGAACATTTCATGCAATTTGTTTCTATTGATGGATTTGGAGAACGCGCCGAATATGCTCGTCATGGATTAGATTTTTCTTTAATGAAAAGTAATGTAGAGAAATTTTTGACCGATGTACCTTATCGCAATAGCGTAACATTTATTATTACAATGAACTCTCTTAATGTTACTAGCTTGCAAGATTTGCTAGAATGGATTCTTGAACTTCGTGCTAAACACAGCAAAACTTATCAGCGTGTTTGGTTTGATACTCCTATTTTGCGCGAACCAGCTTGGCAATGCATAGATCAGTTGCCACAAAGTTATACTTGGAAATTAGAAAAAATTGTAGAATGGATGCGTCCACAGATTGAAACTCTGGATACTAGATTTAATGGCTTCAAAGATTATGAGATTGCCAAATTACAACGAGTTGTAGATTGGAAGCGCGATAATCAAAAGAATGATACTGTTGTTCAAGCAGATTTCTATCGTTTCTTTAATGAACATGATGCTCGTCGTAAGACAAATTTTCTTGAAACATTTCCAGAAATGAGCGATTGGTATAACAACTGTAAGTATTGGGCAGATAATGCGAAGTAAGAAACCAGACGAAACATTTCAAGAATATAAACAGCGTGTGTTAGATAGCAAAAGTGCATCTTTTTGTGGCGCTAAGTGGTACAATGCAACCATTTGGTTAGGTAGTGGACAGACTACAAGCTGTCATCACCCGCTGCCACATAAAGTAAGCGTAGAACAGGTAATGAATAATCCTGCTGCGCTGCATAATACACCAGAAAAGAAAGCACAGCGTCTACAGATGCAAAAGGGTGAACGACCAAGTGGTTGTGAATATTGCTGGCGCATAGAAGATACTAGCACAACTGCCATCAGTGATCGCCCTTATAAAAGTATGATATTCAGCGAGGAAGAGTTAAATGAAGCATTTAACCTCCCAAGTGAAAGTGATGTAAATTTAAGAACATTGGAGATAGCTTTTGACCGCACTTGCAATTTTGCCTGCTCTTATTGTAATCCTGCATTTAGCACGACCTGGGTCCGAGATATTAAGACGAATGGCAGTTATATCGGGCTTCACAGCGATGGGCGTAATCATTTTACGCATCCTCATGATGGCAGTCAGCTTTATGGATATACCGATACTAATCCATATGTAGAAGCATTCTTTAAATGGTGGGAAAGTGATCTACATAAGACTCTTCGTGAGTTGCGTATTACGGGCGGTGAACCGCTTATGAGCGGACATACTTGGAAACTGTTAGAATGGTTTAAGAACAATCGCGGCAAAAGTAATACTAAGATTGCTATCAATAGTAATCTTGGATTAGAACCTAAGAAGCTAGATGAATTTATAGATGCTGTTCGCGGTATGGATATTGAAGTTTATACCAGTTGTGAAAGCATGACTGCCCAAGCTGAATATATTCGTGATGGTTTAAATTATTATCAGTGGTTTGACAATATGGTCAAACTATATAGCAGCGGTGCAGTAAAGCAACTGCATGTAATGGCAACTATTAATGGGCTATGTTTAACCAAACTTCCTGATTTCCTTGCGCATATGTTAGATTTTAAACAAGCATATGGTCGTGATAGTTTAACAGTTACTCTTAATATCTTGCGGTTTCCAAGTTTCCAGAGTCCATTAGTTATGCCAGCAGAAATTAAACAAGGTTGTGCAACGAGGTTGCAAAAATTTTTAGATAACCTTGGCGATAACCATTGGTTGCATCAAATGGAGATAGAACATATTAAGCGCCTTGTAGAATACTTAAATAGTACTGAAGCGCCGCATGCTGGTGCTAGTTCCATGGATGTATTGCAGAAAGATTTTAAACAATTTTATCAACAATACGACCAGAGGCGCAATAAAGATTTTATTAATACATTCCCAGAATTGAAAGAATGGTACAATGACTTATGATTACAATGACCGAACACCAGAATTTATTAGCTTAAATAAATTAACCGAAAGACAAAAATTTTTACTTATGGAAAGTAAAACTTTTTGTATGTTGCCTTGGACACATCTTCATGCATTTCCTACGGGGCAAGCATATGTGTGTTGCAATTCTGAAATGAATTATCCAGTTGGTAATTTGCGCGAATCTACAATAAAAGAAGTTTGGAATAACGATTCCATGAAAAAAACTAGAACTAACATGGTCACTGAAACTAAATGTGGTTCGTGCGTGAGGTGTTATGAGCAAGAAGATGCTGGTTTTTTCAGCATGCGCAATAGTAGTAACAAAAGATTTGGTCATAATATTAAGCGCGTTGATAAAACACTAGAAGATGGACATCTTGAAGATTTAACTTTATCGTACTGGGATATTCGTTTTTCAAATTTATGTAATTTTCGATGCCGTAGCTGTGGTCATATTTTTAGTAGCAATTGGTATGATGACCAAGTTAAATTGCTAGAGACTGAAAAAAGTGTTGATTATTTTAAAAAAAATAGTAAAAGAATAGAATACGCTGGAAGAACTCAATTAGATATATGGGAACAATTAGAGCCACATTTAGATTATGTTGAACACATTTATTTTGCTGGCGGAGAACCACTTATAATGGAAGAACATTATAAAATTCTCAATGCATTATTAAAAAAAGGAATGAATAAGGTTAGACTTATTTACAATACTAATTTCAGTGAACTTCGCTACAAAAAACAAAATGTTTTAGAGTTGTGGAATGAATTTTCTAATGTTTGTGTAGGTGCCAGCCTTGATGCAATGGGTCCGCTGGCAGAATTAATGCGTAAAGGCACTGATTGGGCACAAACTGAGCGCAATCGTGAAGAAATGTTGCGAATATGTCCACAGGTTGATTTTTATATTAGTCCTACCCTGAGTGTAATGAATGTTTGGCAACTACCAAGTTTTCATCGTGACTGGGTACAGAAAGGTTTCATAAAACCACAAGATTTAAATGTTAATATTTTGCAAGACGCACCTTTTTTTAGGATTGATATATTGCCATTTCAATGCAAAGTAGACATCCAAGAAATGTACTTAGAACATATTGAATGGCTTAAACCACTTGATAATTTAAAAAGAGCCGTGACTGGCTTTGAAAGTGCAGTTAACTTTATGATGGCAGATGATAAATCACATCTTATACCGAAATTTTGGGATAGAACAAATAAATTAGATACTATCCGTGGAGAAAAATTGTTAGACATTGTGCCAGAATTAAGGTATTTAAATGGATAATTTCTGTGTGTTGCCATTTGTTTCTATTGAAGCAGACCCGATGGGTAAATGCAAAGTATGCTGTTTAAGTTATGAAACAATACCAGATATTGATCTTAAAACAAATACTTTGACCGAAGCCTTTAATAGTTCTTATATGAATAATCTTCGTCAAAGTTTTTTAAATAACGAAAAACCTGCAAACTGCAATCGTTGTTGGGCAGAAGAAGCAAGCGGCAGAACTAGTAAAAGAATGCATAGTCATGCTAGGTTGCGGCAACTATTAGGTAATTCAGAGTTTACGCAGAATACAGACGGAAGTCTTATCTTTCTTGATTTAAAACTTGGAAACATTTGCAATCTTAAGTGCCGTATATGCGGTAGCTTTAGTAGTTCAAAATGGGCACAAGAAGAAATTGATATCTATAATGGCAATCAAACTGCTAAAGATAATCTTGAAAAAGGTCGTTGGCCTCGCGAAGCAAAAAGATTTTGGGAAGATTTAACACAATTACTTGCAACTTCGCGATACTTTGAATTTACTGGCGGAGAACCTTTTTTAATTGACGAGCATTTTACTCTTTTAGAAATTGCAGTTGAAATGGGGTATGCCAAGGATATTGAAATTCATTATAATACTAATCTTACCACATTTCCAAAGCGTGGATTAGAAATTTGGCCTCATTTTAAGATGGTTGAGATAGCAGTTAGTGTAGATGATATTGGTCCTCGATTTGAATATCAACGATATGGCGCAAATTGGGACAAGGCAATGGATAATCTTCAACGCTTGTATGATCTTCGTGATGACAATAAAAATATTAAATTACAATTATGCATGACTTCTAATGTGCAGAACTTTTATTATATTGATGAAATGTGTGAATGGATTGCCCAACAAAAATTTGACTATGTATATTTTAATGTTCTGCATGATGCTTGGCATTTTAGTATTAGCAGATTAAATGATACTGCAAAAGAACTTATTAATAGTAAATTTAAAGCATATGTCGGTCCATATTCAAGTGAAGTTACTAATCTATTACTTTTTATGAATCAAGGCGAAGGCAGTGATTGTACTAAACTTGTTCAAACATTAAAAAATAGCGATGCTCAACGCAAACAAAAATTTAGTGATTATCATCCAGAAATAGCGGCGGCAATAGGATATGAATGATTTTTGCTTAGCGCCATTTACGCACACCTATATTTCACCACAAGGTGAACGGCGACTGTGCTGTGCGTCACGAGAACCTGCGCAGAACTTCAAACAGTATATTGATACGGCTGGTGGTGATGGACAGTTTACGCCGCTCACATTAAAGGATTGGTGGAATGGCGAACATATTAGAACGATTAGAAAGCAATGGTTGGCTGGTGAAGTTCCATCAGCATGTGAGGTCTGCGATAAAAAGTTACTTAACACTTCTGTATATCGTGATTACTTTGGACATCTTTTTGGTCATCTACGAGATGCTGCAGTGGCTAATACGGATGCTAATGGCTACACAACCTTAGAGCCTATATCATGGGACTATCGTTATAACAATGTATGCAACTTCAAGTGTCGTATGTGTGGCGATATGCTAAGTTCGGCATGGGAAGTTGAAGTTCGTAAAAACGATATGATTGATCTAACAAATCCAAAGAACCATTGGATGCAGCCAAAGAACCGCCATGCTATTCGTGATTTTACTCGTGATATAGTCATACCAGAGTTTCGTGCGGCTATTGAAAACAAAACCGTGCGTGAAATCTATTGGGTAGGCGGCGAGCCACTGCTGTATGATGAGCACTGGACATTCATGCGTCGAATAATAGAACTTGACTATGCAGACCAAGTTCGTGTAAGATATAATACAAATCTTAGTTATTGTAAAGATAACAAAAGTACGCTATGGGAATTATTAGACAATTTTCCACATTGGGAAATATGTGCAAGTTTAGATGGAACAGGAGCGATAGGTGAGTATATTAGAACTGGTCTTAATTATAATGATTGGCTCGTTGATTTTCGACAGGGGATACAGCATCAGCGAAACCCTCGCCAAATGCGTGTTGACTTTACTCTTACTTTACCTGGTTTATTTGACCTTGCCAATATTATTGGTCTCGTTGATGATCTTAATGTTTCATTATTGAGCAAAGTAGTATTTGCTTTTTCTCCTGATATTCTCTTAAGTCCACTGGCACTGCCTAGAACGGTGCTAGCACCGCTATTAATGGATATACAAGAACGGATTAAGCCACTCATTACACATCGTACACAAAGTTTATGGGACACCTTAGAACATCTCAAAACTCGACCTACTTTTGAAGAGCAGTTTCCTGATACCTACAAGCGAGAAGCAATTCAAGGAAAAAAACATATTTTAAAATTGGAATCTATACGAAAAGATGCTAAAATAACAATAGAAGATATTTTAAATGCTAGCCCAAGTGTGTTGGCATGGTGGCGGAGTATATCATGAGTGAAGTAATTGTAACATTAAGAAATCCTTTAAACAAGGATGATAAATTATCTTATTATATTAAACCTAATTTAAGTCAATTAGCAAGAGATTGGGTTGATGCGTTGAAAAAAGAGTTAACAAAGAACAGTCCTGTTGAAAAAAATTATTGTTGGCATGGATGGCCTAAAACTCAAAGAAATTTAGATTATCTTGCCAGCGAATTATCTAAACATACTACTAGAATCTGGGCATTTAGTGAATTGGGCGTTTGGCAATCTCAAGGATTAGCATCTTTTGATATTCGTACCAATTATACTGCTGCGGATATTATGTTGCCTTTTACTGGTATAGATGAAGATGGCAAACGAGGCGGTGGACCAAACCATGCTGTCATGAATGTTGTTCATAATTATTTTGAGCACCTACAGGGAACTGTGGAAAATCTTAGTCCATATTATAAGTTAGCAACGCCAGAAGTAAAATATAGTATTAGACAAATTAATAATTTGTGTCATGAGATTGAAACACTGTGTTTAAGTTTGCGTAAAGAAGTGTACGCACCAGATTGGGTTCGCCCATCACAGATAACAACTTTTTTAAATGCCATGCGATATAATCTAACACCAGAACATCGCAAGGGTTTTATTGAAAATGGATATGATCGTCGATTTGCACATGTTTATATGCATTGGACACAAATTGGTAAAACTTTATTTGAGGTATTTCATGATGAGGATGCACCTGATTTAGATAAAGCAACTTGTGATGCCATCACACATTTGCAATACTATAGTGGAGAGTTTGACATAGAATGGGGCAGAGATGTTATCTATGGGATACATTCTTGGCATACAAAAGAAGTTGATGAATATTATATATGGTTAGATCGCCAAGGATTTGATTCAAATGATATTATGTTAAGCCTTGGGCACTTAGAACTTGGACATGTTGATCTAGAGCGTAGTTTTGGAACTCATGACATTTTTAAAATATGGGAAATGATGAGTTCTATGTTAGATATCTATAGTATTGAGGTAGATGGTATTAAGGCAGTGTATGATTATAGTTGGGCGGACGATGATGCCGAGCAACGACAAATTAACTATCTAATGCCAGGTTATAAACGATATGTTTGATAAACATTGGTACGATTATGATGATTGTACCGATATTAAACAGCTAATTGAAGAAGCCAAGAAAAACAGCAGAACTGAATATGTATGGCTCTGTCATCGTGCAGTAGATTATTCTTCTTTTAATTGGCGCTATCTTCCAAATCGACATCAACAGCATTTTATGCATGCATGGGCAAGTCATGATAATTCAGACTGTCTGACTACATGGCTTGTGCCAATCAATCAAGAGTTTGACAATACTGAAAAAGTATTCCATAGCGGTTTATTGCCTATCTTATATCAACCCAATGGCAAACTATGGCAGTGGAAAAAAGACCCACTAATAGACTATTCTACTTTTAATTTTAACTGGTTTCCAAGCGTATGGGATTGGGGATACAACCATGAATTTACCATGCTTGGCAAAGAACGATTGAGCTATACTACGCTTAGCAGAAGTAGCACAAATATAAAATATCATGCCGCTAACCTAACTTATGATGGACTGTACTATGATATTTGTTGTATCGATACTAACACCCATCCGTTACCAAACCATGATTATAAAGTTCGATTAATCACAACGATGGAAGAAGCGTTGAAGTTAGCTTTAAAACGAGCAACTAAACCTTGGCTATGGGTAGTCAGTGATGTATGCGACTATGATGAATTTAATTTTACTTGGTTGCCAGAAGAAGGCGAAGAGCATCAAATACATTGCTGGCCAAGCGGCACATGTGAAAAAGGCGACACATTTTTAATTCATGTTCCAACTTATCTTGGCGAATGGAATCCTTCTTACAACTTTACCCATGATCCTGTAAAAAGAAAAAGATGGCCCGTGTATAATGTCAGTGAAAATTGTCTAGCATGGGATTTAAATAACTCGCCTAGAAACAAATCAATATACACATTATATTCTTTTACTGGAGTAATAGATTATCCAGATGTTTGTTTATGGGAAAAACGACCAGTAGTTAGTTTAAATCGCAGCAATAGTAGCTGCCTTGTTCCTCGTGATTGTATTGTTGAAAAAGAAATATATGAATACCCGCATCTGCTGCGCTATCCAGAATATGGTTTTGATATTCCTGTGGATGTAATTTTTATTCACAACGATGAAAGTTGTGCAGAAGAAAACTGGATAAAATTAAAAACGCTATGCCCAAGAGCAAAAATATTAAGTGGCGTTAACGGCAGATTGAAAGCATATAAAACTGCTGCTATAAGAAGCGATACTATTTGGTTTATTGCAGTTTTTGCTAAATGCAATATGAAAGAAAATTTCAAAGATTTAAATTGGCAACCAGATTTTTGGCAAGAACCTAAACATTATATTTTTCATAATCATAATCTTAATACAGGTTTGATATATGGACATATGGCACCTATCGCATATCATTCTAAGTTACTGCATAAGAACACAGGCGGTCTTGACATGACACTAGCTCAACGCCACACGACCGTGCCAATAACCATAAGCGAAACTAATTTAGAAGATGATCCTTGGTTAACTTGGCGTACAGCATTTCGTGAAGTTGTTAAAATACTTCATTTTAGTAAAAATAATCCAAGTATTGAGAATGAATATCGACTGTGGTCTTGGCGTAATATTGCTAAAGGCAAAGATTCTATGTGGCAAAAGTATGCAGTTAGACACGCCGAAGAATATTATGCTGCATGTGGCGATAACGAAGAAGCATTAATGTTGACAAGCGAATGGGATTGGCTGTATGAGCACTACTTGCGTCTTACAGTGAATCCATAACAGTTTTAATAATAACATTAACATCAGCATCAGAAAGATGCCAGTGACTTGGCAAACTTATAACGCGCTGGTTATTAGTAATGTTTTCAGCAGTTGGACATGGTTGGTATCCATAAGACTTTACAAAATCTTCACGGTTAAGCGCCTTGGCATAGTGACTGCTATACTGAATGTTGGCTTCTTTTAACGCTGATTTGACATTTTCTTGTCGTTGCGGCGCAATAGAAAACGAATAATAATTCCATGTTCCCCATGGTTTGCGAATAGGTAAATCTACTTTGTCTGGATAATTTCTAAAATGGTTATAATACAATTGGCATATTGCCATCTTTTTTGGAATCATTTCTGCGTAATAATAAATTTTATAAACTAAAGTAGCAGCTTGTGTGGATAGCATACGAAAGTTAAGCCCATGTAATTCTATATTTCCGTTTGAACCAGTAGTTGTTTTTCCAACGGTGCACACTGCTTGCATAATTGTTGAATGTATAGATTTGCTGATAAGCGCACCGCCACCACTTCCACCAAAATTTTTAAGAGGATTAAAACTTAGGCAAATTGCATCAGCAATAGTTTGGTCATATTGATCTGAGCATATCCCAAAACTATGTGCAGCATCGATAATCCATTTAACATCATGCTTGTTGCACCAACGACGAACCTTATCCAGTTCAACGCCTTGTCCATACAAGTCAACTGTGACAAGCGCACTTATCTGGTCGCCATATTTTTTATACGCATCATCTAGCAAATCAATATCTACTAGCCAACTGCTATCAATATCAACAAATGTAGGTATACCGCCAACCGCTATTACAGCTTGTGCAGTAGCAGCATATGTCAGTGCTGGAAGCAGCACACGAGTGCCAGGTTTGATGTACAAGGCCATCAGAGCGGCTTGTAACGCACTGGTGCCGCTATTAGTAAGTACTACTTCTGCGTCATTATAATGCGTTTTAATATACTTTTCTAAAAGATCATGTGCCTCGCCGCTATAGAATTGACCGCTGCGATAAACATTATCCATCCCGCCAAGTATGGCAAGTCTGCAATCTTCATATTGCTCTGTTAGATTATAATAATTAATCATTTAATAAGTTTTTGGATGCCGTTTTCCAAATTAATTTTTGGCGTATATCCAAGATACTGCACTGCTTTACGGATATCCATTGCACCACGACGAGGCATGTCATCTGCTAAGTCACGACCGCATATGATTTCACTCTTGGTCCAAGTCCAATCTTTAATAACATTTGCTGCTTCTAACAGGGATCGCCCTTCACCAAAGCTGACATTGGCAATAACTTTATTGACAGGGGTAACAGCAGCATTGCAAATAGCTTGTGATAGGTCTTCTACATGGGTAAAATCAAGCTTTGCCATAGGATCATCAACATGAATAGGTTCATGTTCTGCAGCAGCCTTTAACCATTTGGTGATAACACGATTGCCATCATCTCTCTTGCCGTATACAGCGGTAGGACGAATGATTACCCAATCATTGGCAATGTCTTGTACCAATCGTTCACATGCCAACTTTGCCTTGCCATAGGCATTGACTGGGCGCAGTGGATCAGTTTCCTGAACCGTGCCAATCCAGTTGCCATATACCATGCTGCTGCTTATATAAACCATCTTTGCATTAGGATAAGCAGTCAACATATGTAGGGTGCTTTGTACAGCGTTCTTCCACGCTGCCACGCCATCCCTTGCGAACGATGCTTGATTAGGATGGCATGCTAAATGAACGATGACATCTACATCTTGAATTACAGTGCTCGCACAGTCTGCATTGATCCAATCATCATATGCAAAGTCCATATAACGACCGCGAGCAAGATACAAATCTTGCTTGATAAATCGAATATCATCAATGATAGTAACTGCATGTCCAGCATCTTTTAACCGCCTTACAACATGATGGCCGATAAAACCAAATCCACCTGTAACTAGTACATGCATATTAAACCGCCATTTCTGCTGTGATTGCTGGATGATGACTATAATTCATTAGTCGAATGTCTTCCATCTGTGCTGACCAGATATCTTTTACATCACTTAAATCAAGAAATGGAAGAGGATACGGTTTACGACTCAACTGTTCCATAACCTGTTCAACATGATTATTATAGATATGAACATCACCAAATGTCAAAATAAGTTCACCTACTTGTGCACCAATTGTTTTGGCAACTAAGTGGGTAAGCAGTGCGTAACTTGCTATGTTGAATGGCACACCTAAAAATAAATCTGCACTGCGTTGGTACATTTGGCAACTTAAAATATTGTTACGAATATAAAATTGTGCAAACATGTGGCAAGGCGGCAGCGCCATTTCTTTTAGTTCACCAGGATTCCATGCCGTGATAATGTGGCGGCGACCTGCGGGGTCTGCAATCAAACCATCGATTAAATCTTTTAATTGGTCTACTTCATCATAATTGCGAACTAGTGCGCCACTTTTAAATGGCGGAGTATTGTGATCTACATAGCGCCAATGACGCCATTGTACACCATATACACGACCCAAATCCCCAGGATAACGAGACTTTGGAAGCCAATAGCTTGCGTTAGCGTTTGCAGTCCAGATAGTTTTCTTTGATTCATCTCTTGTGCCATATAATATCTCTGCCAATCGTCGCTCATCGCCACTGCCTTCAATAAACCAAAGTAATTCACTAACTACACTTTTCCACGCAAGTTTTTTTGTTGTAACTGCTGGAAACCCTTCTTGCAGATTAAACCGCAACTGTTCGCCAAATAAACTAACAGTTCCAACGCCAGTTCTATCGATGCTTTGGGGTCCAGTTAAAATAATTTTCTTACATAATTCATTATAATTTTGCATCTAGACTCCAAATATTATTTTCTATTACGGTTATTTCTTTTATGTATTTTTCGTCTAACACTATATCATCGTCTATATGTGGAATCAATATTTTTTTTACAAATTCTAAATGTTGTAATGGAGTTGGATGAAAATCATGGTGAGGTCTCGGCTTAGATGTCCAGTCATTATTAAAAATAACTTCTTTAAATGATGGTAGAAAATGTTTCAAATATTTATTAAATGATTTTGTCCAGTTATTTCCTTCTAATTGTTTAATTTTAACCAATTTAGAAGTCCAAGGTTTTTCAAACTCTTCTAAGCTCATCATTGATGTAAACAAAAATTTACATTTTGTTTTTTCTAATAATTCATAGGCGGCTGCTATTAAAGTATAATCTCTAATTAAACAATGTTCTGGATCAAAAATATTTTCTACAAAATTTTTTCCTAGCGCGTTATTGTGATAACCATATACATTTCCACTTAAATTCCATTTGCCCTTGATAAATCTATCTTCTCGTGTTAATCCAGACCATTCAACTATTACTAAATCATCATTATTAATTTGATAATCATTGATAGCTTTCATTATATGCAAAAAAATATAAAAATTACCAGCGCCGTCTTCACCAAAGTTGTAATGTTCTTGAAATGATTTTCCTAAAATATCCGCCCATGTCGGCCATTTATATTTTGTAAAGCTGCAACCAAATGCAAAGAATCTATTATACTTTGACATGCTTCCACACCTGAAATACTTTATCTTTGCCGTAGGTTTCCCAATCCATTTGGAAATTCTGTAATAAGTCTACCACATCTACGCTTACATCACAATTATAATTATCATCAAATTTAGTCATATATATTTGTCGAAATAAATGTTTGGTGCTATCAATAAGTTTTGCACCACCTATAATCCATATATCTTTATCAGGATAATTTGCTTTTAATACGGCTAAACTTTGCTCAATATAATTGCCATGAATGATAGTATGCGCATCACGAAAACTATCAACTGGTTGATTAGTCACAACACAGCAATAACGATCTGGTAGAGGTTTTGGCATCTTTGGGTCTAGCCATGTGTTGCTACCCATTACTACAATATGATTGCGGGTATTGGTAGAAAACCATTGCATATCTTGCTTGTCATAGGGCCAAGGAAGGCTTCCGCCTTGTCCTATACCGCCGTTTTTATCTACTGCAAAGATTGCCTTAATCATCACCTAACAATCTATTAGTTTTTGCATCAACTTCTTCTGCCAATGCTGGTATGTTTATATGAAAATCTACTTGACTTATTATATCGTCATGTTCTGAAAGAAAATCTTCAACCGTTTCTTCAATTAATTTTACATCATATCCATGATTAATCATATGTTGAATATCAAACACGGTTGTTTCATTATTATCAAATTCGATTGATACTTCTCGTATAAATCGCATGGGAACTTCTGAAATTTCGACAGTAGATATCAGATGTTCCCAGCGATCATAAAAGTCTTCACTAAAATATGACTCAGGCACTGGCCTTGGTCTTCGTGGTTTTCTTTACAGCAGGTGCCTTTGCTGTTGTTTTAACTGGACTAGGGTTCTTAATTTCGTTTAACTGTTGCTGCATAGCTTGCATGGTTTGCATCATCTGCATCATTACCGCAGTCATATCTGGTGCTGCAGCAGGAGCAGAAACTGGGGCAACCGCCTTTTCAATGCCCATATCAGTAAGATTTACGCCTTCTGAAACAAACGCATCGGTTGCCTCTGTCTTCATGGGATCAGCCATGCCTTGTTGATTTTCCATGCGTTCTAGTTGCTTTACTGCACTGTCGCCGCGCCCAACTTGGTTTAACAACTTGCTAAGCTCATCAAGGCGCATGCTGCTCTTGGCATTTGGAGTGACCATAACGCTGTTAGCTGTAACACGCTTTAGATAACCTTCGCTGCTTAATGCTTCAAGCATATTTTGACCATCGGCCATCATGCGGCGTTGTAGAACATCTCTAAACTCAAATGCAGATTGCCCAGCTTCACTTTCAAGAATTTGCATAACATCATCATGATACTTGCTTGGCATAATGTCACTATAGATAACAACTGCCATGTGATCTTCTGGCATTGGCAATTGGCGCTGTACGATAATTACCTTCTTGCTGTTGACTTTGCCAACATGCTTAAAAAAACTCATTGATTTACTTCCTCTGTTGGTTGATCAGCAACAGGTGTTGCTGGTGTATTGGCAACGACAAATGCCTTTACCTTAGTATAAACTGCGCCTACTGTGGCTAGTTCTTCGGCACGAAATGCTCCGCGCTGAGAACAAACTTCAATAATCTGTACTAGAAAACCAATATCTGCAATACTCAAGTTTGTATCTTGTGTTGGTGCAAGTTCATTAGTAATTTCATAACTCATTTTTATTCTCCGTGATATCTATTATTTACCTATAAAAAAATGGTGCCGATTTTTTTTCGGCACCATTTTATATCAATCTTCGTAGTAAGCGTGGATACCAAATGGTGGTTCAATGGTCTTGTTATACTTGTTATGGATGATCCATACTGTATCGCAATAGTTCTCGTCACCCCATGAACCGTATGGTTCGCCATCGGTAAACACAATAAAGAGTTTTGGATTTACATCTTCGTTCTTCATCCACTTCCAGTTTACATCAAAGTCAGTACCACCAAAACCTGCAGCTTCATAGTTGATGAGGTCATCGCCATCAGCAGTGGTATAATCTACCGGGTTATGAATTTGCGTATCAAAACACCAAATCTTAACCTTGTAGTCATCATATGACTGCATGATGCCATTGATTTCGCTAAAGAAATCATTCAACTGGTCATTGCCAATAGAACCACTGGTATCAATTGCGATGCAAACATCAATAGCTTGATCCTTGCGCATGTTAGGCAGAACAAAACCCTGTGAGAACATTTTCTTGTTAGGAATAGTCCAAGTGTAATCGTTCTTGATAGTAGACTGGATTTGTTGTGTGATAAGTTCACGCCAGTTGATCTTAGGTTGCGTGAGTTCATTGATCATACGCTTGATATTGCCAGGCGTGTTGCCAGCACCTGCGGATTGTGCAGCGGCAAGCATAGCTTCTTTGAACTCGTCCTTGATAGCCTGACGCTCTTCTGGTGTCATTGGATTAGGACGACCGTTGCCCTTACCATCTTTGTCATCTTCGTTATCGCCTTCGCCCTTGCCGCTGTTACCTTCTAGGTGGTCATCGAGCAATTGGTCAAGCAAATCTTCGATATTGATTTTCTGTGCGTTCTTAATCAAGTCATCATAAACTTGTTCAAAATTCCAGTCATCATACTTGCGATCATACAGGACAGGCACGACCGTAATTTTTTGACCAAGGTTATACTTGATGCAATCAGCATTGACTACATAGTCCATTGCAATGTTAGCAATGTCTTTCTGTTTGCCAATACCACGGTTCATATGGTCATAAGCGCAATGAAGCAACTCATGACAGAACAAGAACATCATTTGGTTGGTAGGCAACTTGAGGATAAAGTCACTGTTATAGTAGAAGTGACGACCATCAGTAGCAGCAGTGGTCAGCCAACTATCAGCATTGACCAGTTTGAGCCGCATGGCAAGATTGCCAAAGAAGGGTTGCTTGAGCACAAGAGCAATACGAGCTTTAAGGATTGCCTGACGAGCGTCATGGTCTTTATTTTGGTCGATGGTATCACTGAGTTTGCCCGCGCCTGGTTGGTTCTTTTTAGCCATAATCATGTTCTCCAATGTTTATAACTTATAATAGCACAATATAGATGTTTGTCAAGAGAAAAAAATAGGGGAGCAGTTTCACGGACTGCTCCCCTATAACTCGCCCTCACTGATGGAGAACGATGGGGCGAGAATTAGTCACGCACGGCGGCGAGAATATAATCACCGTTCTTTGCATGGTATTCCTTGTAGTTGTTCATCTTGCTAGTCTTGATTGGCAACTTGTAATTGCGCAAGATGGTAGCAAGCATCATTACCTGCAGTTCTGTGTCCATATGATCGAGGAAGAAACGGAACACATTATCCAGTTCACCGTGCCATGCAGTGTAATCGCTTTCCTTCATCTTGTCTCCACCGCGATTGACAAACGAGTCTTTGAGTTCGTAGCAGATAGAAACAGTCAACGAGTACTTGGCACCGATTTCCTTAGTACGAAGTTCCTTGACTTTACCGTTCAGAATGTCACTAGGATTAGGCATCTGGCTTGCAACCTTACGGTGGGCAGCAAACTTGAGTGCAACACCTTCACCAACCGTACCGCTCACAAGGTCATTGAGTTCGGTATCGTTAAGGTCTTCTTGCAGAAGTTCGCTGACAAACGACCACGAGCGAGGCGTAGCAAACGATGCACCTGACGAGCGAGGATCGAAGTTGAACAAGTCATTCTTATTACAGGTGACATATGCAACCACATCAGGGTTGATGGCATGGTTGATAGCCCAATCATTCCACGACTCAAAGTCAACACGCAAGTTCAAGTGAACAAAACGGTTAGCAAGTGGCGATGGCATACGATAGACTACACCACGATCAGTATCGCGGTTGCCAGCAGCAACGATAACAACATTGTCAGGAAGTTCATAAGTACCAACACGACGATTAAGAACCAACTGGTAAGCAGCAGCCTGTGTTGCAGGTGCAGCACTGTTCATTTCGTCAAGGAATAGGAATACCACAGGATACTTGGCAGCTTCTTCTGCAGATGGCAGATCAGGCGGAGCATTCCACATAGCATTGCCGACAGTAGGATTGTAGTATAGAACGCCCTTCAAGTCAGAAGGGTCCATGAGTGCAAGACGCAAGTCATACAACTTACCACCCATGCTTTCGCAAAGGTCTGCAACGAGTTCGGACTTACCGATACCAGGCGCACCCCAAAGGAATACAGGACGCTTGCGACGAGCGCAAACCATGACCTCACGCTTTGCAGCAGCGAGGGTAACCGTGCGCACTTCGGAAAGTGCAGTGTCAGTGTTCTTAGCCATTTTGTTTCTCCATCAGTTGACTATAATTTAATATAGCATATTATTTTGTTCTGTCAAGGACTTTTTTTACAGTGCACCCGTCCAACGGATACAATCAAGTTTACCTTCAAGAACATTGCCACGAGCAAAGTTCATAGCAGGAGCCTTCCAAGAGGCAGGTTTCAAAATATCGCCAGCACGGAACTTGCCACCATCCTTCTTAACCACAAAGGAATGCACCGAATTACGCTGAACGATCTTGAAATACTTGCTGCCTTCTTCAATGCGGAGGGAGGCATTATATTCTTCAATCATCTTGGCGACGATTGGATCACTAGTACGATTGCCATTCCAAGCAAGATAATCGGCTTTGGACTTTTCAATGATAGCGGCGAGACCAGATTGCATATCCATGGGAAATCTCCGTTGCTGTTTATATTATAACAATAACACAGAATTAGGGATTGTCAAGCACTTTTTGGTTTATTTAACATCATTTCTTTTATAAGAAATTTGGCGATATTTAACTGCTGACGGATAAATTCATCTACATTTGGGGACGGAATTGATGAATTTTTTCTATCCATCATTTCCTGACAATCGGAAAGGATACTCATGACAACCATTTCCATGCCAATCACTTTGGCAGAGAGGCTGTTGATATATTGGTCACGGATATCGACTCTGGACATGCCGTAGCAGATTTGTTCAGATTGCGTCATGTGTATCTCTCCATTGCTTATATTACTAATATAACACAGATTTAAAGGCTGTCAAGGGTTATTTTTTAACCCCGTCTGTGAGACCAATTGCCACACATTCGTTAGGAAATTTAGCCCACATTTCCGTGATAAGAGCAGCACGAGATTCCTCAATGCCAGGAATTTCAGCGATTTCGCTAAGGGTGATGATTTCTTCCACATACTGAGAAAATGACCAAGAATTGCGCATCCGTGCTCTCCATCAATTGACTATAACTTAATATAACATGGATTTAGGAGTTGTCAAGGGTTATTTTCAAAGCAGCGGATATCGGCTTCCGTGGTATGTGGGTCTTCTGCACGGATTGCCGCAACCAGCATGTTCCACTTGTTATCAAGTGCCTTGCAGATCATGTTGGCCTCGTCATACCGACCAGTGTCCATATAAAGTCCATAGGTGGTTTCTAGGGCGGTTAGGTCCATGCGGATGGCTTCGATGTGGTCCATGGAGTATCCCTTTCCATTGCTTATATTATGAATATAACACGGATTTAAAGGTTGTCAAGCATCTTTTTTGATCCGTACATAGTGCAAACGGGTCTGATTATTGTCGTCATGCTTGTGAACACGGGCTGTCAAATTAATGACAGTTCCACGCGCCAGTTGTTCGCTGAGAGGGAAGCAAACAAGGCAATTATCGGCAGTAATTGCGGTATGGTACCACTTATTGTAATTGGCGCTATAAACCGCTGATTTAATAGTAATTTCTGCGGAGATGTTGTCTCCAACCTGTCCAATATGACGGCTGTTTTCAGAAATTTGGCGAATTTCATCGCGAGAATTTTCCCGATCAACAGCGTTTTTATAGGAGTTTGGGACGCTGGCAACCAGTGCTAAGGTCTTGAAATCCTTGGCATTAATCTCTTTTTGTTCGGTCAGTAGAACCAAATTCTTCCAATAATCATGAAGAGTTCCTGCAACAAGTTCAATCATTTTGCTGTCAAGATATTGAATAATTTCATCGGCCAAATTAATATCTTGTGGCAAATGGTTAAAGTTTACCATTTCTGGATTAAGAACTTCGCGCATAAGTGCGCCATTTGCCAATTCACCTTCTTTGGCATCATAACGCTTGATATACTTGCCATTGATCCGTTGAGCAGCTACGGCAGCGGTCATGGCATCTTTGAGAGAAACGGTATCAGTCATTGCTAGTTTCCTTTTGCTTCTTGCGATTATAACTGCCTTTGCCTTTTTTGGCAAGAACTATTCGCTGACGATACAGCGGTTTTGCTAATTCTCTTGCTTCTGCGCTGCGCATTGCCTTTCTCCATTGCTTATATTTTGAATATAGCATGGATTATATATCTGTCAAGACATATTTTGAATGGCTTGTCCTAAATTATTGTCACAAAGTGTCAGCATTACGCTTAGTTCGTTATCCATTAGAAATAATTCCCCCTTGCTCATTTGATAAAACCAAGGGTGATTGTGGTATCGATCCATCAGCACAATTTCTTTGCCGTTTATTTGATATTTGCGTCTATCGATATGATGTTCATAAAATTTATAGCCATAATTGCGCATTAGTTCAAACGCAGTATTATTAAGTCTAAACCCAAAATTTTTATTGTTATTGTACCAATAAAGAATATAGATATTTTTTTGATTTATGTTTGGAATAAATGCATCTTCGCCATGGGCTAAATGATATAACTCATGTGTCCATTCAGTTTTAGATTTTTTATTTTGTTGGGTAAACGGTTGGTCCACTGTTCAACAACACTACGCTAAATTTAGTAGTTTTAAATTGTATGTTAAGTTTTTTACAAAGATTGATCGCATGACCAGGATTTGAAAAACTTGTTTTTTTATACTTTGGACCAGGATACTGCGCTAACATAGAAGTGGTTTTGAAGTTAATTGGATTGTTATCATAAAAGATAGCCCAAATACCTTCGCTAGCCAAAACCTGATCTGACTTGTAAGTAGTTTTATTCGTTATTTCTAATATAATTTGAGGTTTTGGTCTTGACATTGTTGATTTTACGCATTAATATTTATCAATATAATATGCGCAGTTAAAAATTTTTTCCTTCCATGACAATTTCAATAACTTCGTTATCATTAATTTTCTTTTTTAAATCTTCAATTTGGCTTTCTAATTCAAGCGTGTATGCAAGTAAATCTGTAAGTTCATTTATTACATTACGAAGTTCTTCGCCATCAATGAGATGTTTATTATTTCCACTAAGTGATTTTCCACGCTCATTAAATTTTCTTATCCAAAAAAGATTAGGCGGTCTCATTGTTTAAATTCCTAAATCGTTCTGTTTGTTCAATCTTAGTCTTAAATGGACCGCAGTATTCATATCGTTGAAGAGTAATCAACTTAGGCGAATACGCAAGTGTCCAAGTATTATCAAATTTAATTACATAATAACCTGCACAATAAAAACTGCTACTCTTATCATTCTTAGTGTATAGCGGAAGTTTTAACTTTACATTCCAAATATGATTATGAGCAGTATGACTGGTTGGATAACCATATACTTCATTGGTCTTAATGGGGTTTTTAAAATCTTTTGCTCGTTTAGAGATAGTAATATTTTTTCTTTCCATCATCTCTTGTAGAGTTGGAAATTCTTCCATGGTATCACTAACGGTGCATCGAACGCCGCTAGTAGTTTGCGCAATGTTCCCAATGCGCTCGCCTTTTTCGTTTTCAATGATCCAAAAACGATTTTCTACAATATTCTTAGCCTTGAGTGTCATCTTTAATCTTTCCTTCAATCATGTCAAATAGCGAATTATATTCACTACGAACTTCAATAAACGAAGCCCAACCAATGGCAGCAACAATATCCATTAAAACACGATCTTGATCAATATTCCAATAATGAAAAATTTCATATCCAAAAACCGCGAGAACTGCCCACGGAAAATATTTTACGAAAAAATTACGCATGTATTGTTTCCTTTATAAGTGGTTTACTAAGTGCATCTGCCAGAGGCTGTACATTTTCGCTTATCTTGTTGAGTTCAAACTTTGCACAGAATTTAATAAGCTGCGTACCAATCTGACGATTTTCTCTTGTAGTAACTGCCATTAAAGCAGTATCAATTTTATCCCGTATATCTATGGGCTGGGCAGTGAGATCAATAAGCACACGGTTGGCATCATAACGGTCAAGAACGCGATGTTCTACGCCATCATGATCTACCCAACGCTGTAGCATTAAATTGTTCCACGCCCAGCCCTTACGGTCGCGGTCAGCAAAGGCTTCGGTAAGTCCAACCCGCTTGGCTGTACCCTTGACACGAACGCCTGGACATGCTGACATCACATTATCTGTAGGATCGCCCCGCATACACTTTTCAAAAAGTATCCACTTAGGGTCGCCCACAGTCTTGTGTTTCTTGGTTAGCTTATCAATAACTGGCTTGTTATTGTCATCAAATACGCCTTCTAAGGTAATATGATGATTGGCTAACCCATTGTACATAGTAACATTTTCTGCTAACAACTGATGAAAATCACTGTCATTGCTAAGAATAACATGGCTATCAGATGGATGCAGTGCAATCCAACGAGCAATGATATCATCTGCTTCGGCTTGTTCTACTTTAATAACGCTTGCATTAGTACGATCATTTAACCAATTGGTCAACTCTTCATAGCACTGCCAAAACTCTTTGTCTTCTTCGGCTTCGCGTACAGTCATTTTATCTTTAGTTACTTTACGATTAGCCTTGTAGCTAGCCGTATGATCTTTGCGCCAACTGCGTGACTCAAGTGCAAAGATGATATGGTCAGGCTTATGCTGACGATGTGCTTTCAAAATGCTTGTGAATGTCACATGCAACGCAAGACCAATGCGCTGCCACATATCAGCGCCACGAGCACTGCTATGACGAGCACGAGCGAACAGATTAGCTGTATCTACGAGAAGATATTTCATAAGACCTAATATAGTATGTTAGGGGTTAATTGTCAAGTATTATCTTACTTCTGTTTTGCCGTCACCTAGATCAGTGCGACTGATATAACGGCTTCCATCAAGATTTTGTACATTGGCCTGTGAAGTTGCTAGTATATTACGAGCAATGTCATTGAGCCATGCATCTACCAATGCTTCTGGATTAACTCCACGATAACCAGCTTGTCGCAACATCTCAATAAATTCTGCGTTCCAATCAAGTTCCATAGACCCAATCTGCGGGTTTGCAGGATCAAAATCAAACTTAAGAACTTTTACTTCTGGTTGAGCATCTACTGGTTTTTCTTCAACTGGTGCCTCTTCAACCTTTTTTACTTTTGGTTTACGAGGTTTCTTGGGTTTTGTGCTAGTTTGAGTAGAGGCTAGTGGTGCGCTTTCTGTTGTTACAGAAGAGGCGTTAGCGTCTTTGTTAATTAATTTGCCGATTAGCTTGTCGAGTAATCCCATTTTATACCTTTATTGTTGCCAGCATTGGCGTTGGCGACCTGCGAAATTACCCCATGCATCATACATAGGAACCCAACGACAGAATGTCTGTGGGTAATATTGTGGCTGTGGGTAATATTGTGGTTGTGGGTAATACTGCTGTTGGTTCTGCTGTGCCATGCCGCCTAGAATACCACCAACAATCAAACCACCAACAAGGGGAGCAACCCAATCGCCACCACCACCACCGCCATATCCAGGACGAGGACCATGATGGTAACGCCAGTCATCGGCATTGGCCGCTGTTGCGGTAATTAATGTTGCGGTTGCAAGTAAGATAGCTAGGGTCTTGCGCATAGTAGTTCTCCAATTGACTATAACTAATATAACATATTTATTGGTCTTGTCAAGGGTTATTTTTAATGTAAGGGGTGTTCAGCTTCGTATTTTTTAATGATTTCTAGGGCATCTGGGACCAAAACCATGTATATTTGCTCTGCATCGGCAGGTGCTTCACATTGCAAGTATTCATAGATTTCCGTTGCGGGAATTACGGCACGACCAGCATAGGTCTGATCACGGATGTACTTTAACATCAAATATTCTACTTCTTCATCCGTTATATCAAGGTCTGGTTCCATTTTCTTCCTCGTATATCATTGATAGCAGAACTATATAATGGTCCCAAGCTTCTGCAAGTGCTGGATGCTGCTGTTGGAGTTTTGCCTGATCACGCCACGGAACCCTAAAAAATGCATCATCGGGATCAATATTTCCCATCGTCAAAAAATCTTTTATTTTTTTGACACGGTTAAATTCAAATTCACGCCAACCAGCACTATCACGAGGAATTACACGACCTGTATCGTATTCAAAATCTTCGTCCATTACCTATTACTTATAATGTACTGAACGATGACTTCACTTAAACGCTGCCCTAAATCTTCACCATCATTGATGACATGAAGTTCATTAAATGGACGATCTTTGTGATCATCATAACGATGAAACTCTACAATATATCCACCATTAGCAACATGAAGTTTCATATTAATACCACTGGCATCAATTGTATTTGCACTGCCTCTTCCTATCGTTTTGGGACTTGCATCCATGTATATCAAATTATGTTGTTCTTTTTGTTCTGCTTCCCAAGCCTTCTTTGCTTGCTTTTGAAACCATTTATCAAACCAGCGCATCATTGGAATTTCCTTTCAATATCATCTTCTTCACATGCTTCGCCATATTGCGTTTCAATAATAACGAGTGGTTCTTTGCCAATATTAATAATTTGGTGCCAAGTATCAACTGGGATTGAAACAGTTTCACCTACCTGTAAAACTGCAGTTCGATCATTTTCTAAGGCACCATTGAAGTTTTTTACAACTCTTGCTACGCCACTTTTCACAACCCAAAACTCACTGCGTTTACTATGTTTTTGATAACTTAAGCAATGACTTGGCTTTACAACAAGTTCTTTTACTTTTACATTTCCAGTATCATATAGCACTGTAAAATGCCCCCAAATTCTTTCTTCACTAATCATCGTATTTTTCTTTCTGCATAGGTAATCTCATAGCAGCGTGTGCTGCCGCTTCTTTATTAAGAAAGTGTATATGAACTTTGCCCACCCCGCAAGTTAAAAATGTAAAATCTATATTATATCTGTAACCTGCTTCGCCCATAGCGTTGCAGATAATACAAGCAGCTTCTACATCTTGATAGTTGGCATTAAGTGCACCGCCTTCTATATACTCGCCTGGATCAATTGCATAACCATTTGATATCGGTCGTTGAGTAAGGGATTTGCTTGGAAATTCAAGTATTAAGGGTTTTTTTGACATACATAAGCCAACATAAAAAAACTTACATTCTCTTCATCTGCGAACATAACAGGTAATTCTGTACCATTATCAAGTTGAAGAAATACATAATCTTGTCCGTTACGCAATCCATGCTGATTAAAAATTTCTTTTAATTGAGACATCGCTATATTGCGTTTATTCCATAGCCCATATCTAGGCGTATTATTCAATTTTGCAAGTGGAAATCTTGCTATTTTATTTTCGTCTTTGTTGTAGACTGAAACATCTAGGTTTGGCACTGGCAGAACCTATTAATTAATGTGAAGTATTGTGGCTAGATTCTACAATCAATGCAGCATCTAGTTCCCAGTTATTTCGAATATATTCACCACGCCGTACTTTTTCGTATTGACCATACGGAGTGTTGCGACGGTAAAGGTCTGCCTCATTAAAGGCGAACCCATATTCACGGCAGAAATTGCGATATGCATCCAAATCATTGAATACACGGTTTACAGTTGAATTACGAATCATTTGTTTCTCTTTTTTCTAGAGGTTAATATTATTATGGAACTGCCAGTACCATAGTTCTTATATTAGTCTGATTTCTTTTCTTTGTCAAGTAAATTATTATAGTGATCAATTGCTGCTTGTAGTTTAGGAATATCCTTCCTATCTACAATTACATCATTCCAAATCAAGTCTGCGCCAAAAACATACTTAAGCGCAGCCCAAACTCGTCTGAAAAATGAACGGTAATTTGAAGCCTGAACATTCACAATAAAATCTGGTTTATAGGGCAGATTATCGCCCCAATCAAAAACTTGAACAATAATAGTATGTTCAGGGGAATGGCATTCACAAGAAAGAAATACCGTTAAGTCATCATGCTTTTCTGCTATATCTTCAATCGTGCTCATTGTTATGCCTTTGCGGGTAACAGATATTCATATTTAATAAGACCGCTATCAACCATAATCTGTGCTACACCATCATCGCTGAATTGAACAATCTTGTCGCCCTGCAGGTTCAAGATGCTTAAGAACAACCCAACTGGCCAACTCCAAGTTTTTAGTAACTTACCAGTTACTGCGCTTTGGAATACAAAGTTACCTGCGTGTGTAGAATGGTCGCCAAAATAGAACTTAAGATCACCGTTTTCTGTCTTGGCAGTAAACATCTTTTCTTCGCTGTTAGCCTGAGATTGAAACTTCAGTCTGGTAATATTTGTTACAGTTGGTTCAAAAGTAATATTCCAAGTAGCGCCTTTAAACTTAGGCGTTTTAAGTTTCTCATTTACCATTTCAGTAGACATAAAACGATAATCGTTTTTGAAATCACCTGCGGCATTTTCAAAATGCAATCCAGTAGGAACTGTTGTTCCGTTTCGTTCTTGTGTCACAAGAGTGATGTTTGCATTTTCTTTATATTCGGGAATATTAAGAATAGTACTAAGCTTAGCTAGATTTGGCATACCAAATGTGCCATTAAAACTAGGATTAACTGTATTAAACTTTGCTCTAACAATTACTTCGCGTTGTTCACTGACGCTATCAATAGCCGTTGCAGTATCATCGCCAGTAATCTTTACCGTGTCTATGATACCTAATGCTTGCGTGTGGGAAACGATATCTGTAAGAAAATCTTTCATCTGTTTTTACCTTTTTCTAGATTATACTCTTGTTATTATTACAAGTCAATAATTTCTGCAATACCACCAGCTATTTTTAATTTATCGTCGGGTATGCCTGGTTTTTTTACTTTTATATAACTTGCCTTAGTTTGACGAATTGATACTTGTTCTAGTTCCCAACCTTGTTTTTCTAATTCACTTATTATCATTTGTTGATCAATAGTTGAAAATTCAAATCGTTGGTTGTGTCCGATAGCCCACGGTTCGTCATTTGGTAGAAAATTAAATACAAATTTTCCACCTTCACTTAAAAGATTATATACTAATTTACTCCAAGCTAAAATATATTTTTCATCCGCAAAGAAAAATTCATTAAAGCAATATACTAATTTAAACACGCCTTGCGGAAGACTGCGCAAGCTAAAATAATCTACTTTATATTTCCGCAATCTACGATCTACATAAAAGTTATTTTGTAAACTTTCTGCTGCGCTATCGCATACTTCTATAAACCTATCAGCAATATATAGCGGTTCGGCAGCTAGCGCAAATTCTAAAAACTGCCCAGAGCCTGGAAACAATTCTAAAGTCGGAGCATTAAATGAACTTTCGCCAGCTAACGCTCCTGATAGAAATTCTAAATCGCTGTCATTGAATTTATTCAGTTCAATAAATGATCTTCGTGTCTCTAGTGTTTGGTGCTTAAGTTTATCGCATATTGTCTGGTTGTTGATAGCTAACACTTGCTTGTCATATGCTAAGCTAACATTCATTTTTTCTAAAACTGTATCTAATAAATTAGCAATCTCAGTATATTGATCGCCAACTTCGCGATGGTGGTCTCTGGCTTTTTTTAAATTATTATAATAAGTTTGTTTTTCTAACAAGTGCATATTAGAACTCAAACAAATTTGTAAAAGTGTTTGTGATGTTTGTATGTGAACTAATATCCCAATCTAGCACACCTAGTAGATTGTCTACCTTTTGTGTTACGATTGTATCTTCCATTTCTTGTTGGTCAAACGGCAAATCTTTAAACCATTGAGGTATACGAGACTCATCTGTTGGATAACCAATGCTAGTTAAACCAAGTGGATTATCTTTGAGTTTGCATACAACGGTTTTCATGCCATCTACAACTTCAAGACTGCGAGAATCACCATGCATTTTGCGTAGATTATTCCAGTTAATCGCCGCACGAACATGGCCTGGCATGTTTGCTCTGCCTTGGCGTTTTTCTAAATCGCCATAGTATGTTAACTTATTAACACGCTTTGGTGTGCCTTTCTCCCAACTCGGAAGATTTTTAAATGTGTACTTGAAAGCACGAACATGTTTAATAATTTCATCTCTATCTGCGCCATCAAGCACTTTCTTTAATACATCACTTAGGAAATCTTGTACAATCTTTGGAGTATCCGACCGTTTAAGATCAAGCCCCATTGCTTTTAATTTTCCTGTCTTGCCATCTTTATCAAGACGGTTCCCTTCCAAATCATAGATTAATACAGCATAGCGTTTCTTGGTGATAAACAACCCACGAGATGCTACAAGTTCACGACCACCCTTGATGATAGAACCAAGTTCTGGCGTAGTATGAAATGCTTCGTACATAAACTTTGGAAAAGTTAGATTGACCTGTTCACCAATAGAATCATATAACTGCACACAGATTTCCTTGTTCCATTCCATCATGCCGCTTTCAACATCGTTTTTGATTGCTGGCCAAGCAGAGAAGTAAACAGAATCAGTATCACCATAGATAATGCTTTCACCTACATGATCATATGAACCCATAATCAACTGATTAACTGTCGCATCCATGTGCTTGGCAATCGTGCGTCCGCATAGCGTGGTGCTTTGCCCAATGCGTTGGTCAAAGAAGCGACACCCTGCATTAAGAATAGCTCCATATAGTGAGTTCAAGTTAATCTTCTTAACCAACTGACGCTTATCCCAAAACGCAACTTCTTTTGGGTCTTTTGCTTCTTTCTTCTTAGCTTGCAATTCTTTGCGCTCGCTATACCAACGCTCTAACAAACTTGGAATAATACCCTGATGTTCAAGATTGAAGATAGTTCCATTGGCACTCAACGCCCACGGCGCATAGTTGTCAAATATCATGTCAAAGATTTGAGCAGCACTATAAACTTCACTCTTGCCGTCTGTCCAATCTAGTGTAATCTCTGTGCCAACCTCGCGGTTCATAACTGCAGTATATTCCAGCGAAGAAAACAAGCCTTCCCATGCAGCAGCAAGTGATTTACCTTCATCGGTCTTAGATTTTAGATACGCTTCTGTCATAATAGGACGCAGTTGACCAATAATTGTTTCTGGACCCATGTTGAGTGCACGAATTACAGATGGATACAGTGAGTTAATGTCAATTGCACCAATCCAATCATGCAATCCTTTTTTAGGATATGCAACATAAGCGCCAGCAACTTGTGTATTGATTTCATCACTGCGCGGACGACGATTGGGAACTACCATGCCACGGCGATGCGCTTCATTGATAATTGCCTGATCTGTTACAGCAACTGCGCCCATAGTTGTTTGCAGCAGCACGGTATTATCATGCGCAATTTCATTTGCAAGGTCAAGGAAGCGAAGTTTCTTATCTAACTTATTGAGAAGCGCGACATCTTGACGAGAATATTGAATAAATGTTTCGTAGTCGCGATTATATAACTGGTCAAGAGACCCTTCATATGCGGTCTTACGCTCATTTAATTCATATTCGCCAATAGCATCAAGGCTGTAAGAATGGCGTTCTTCATAAGTGTACTTCTGATAAAGCAACATATAATCTAGATGCACTCGTCCTACTAGATCATATGTGTGGCTAGTCTTACCGTATTTTTCATATTCTCGTTCTTTTGGAAATTGATTCCACAAACAGAATCGACGAGTATCGTCTTTGCTTAGTACACGCGCAACACGGTTAACAGTATAAGGAATATCAAACCCTTCGCTGTTCCATCCACTTAACACATCAGCATCTTCAATAAGTTCTAAGAATGTAAGAAGCAAATCACTTTCTTTTTCAAAGATAAAAGTGTTATCAAACTTAGCAGCAATTATATTTGCTTCATCTATTGTCATTGTTTTTGGCGGCATTGCCAGCGTGATTAATTGGTCTAGCCAATCAAGATATAATGTGATAGCAGTAATCTTAGTAAACGGATCATCTGGGGTGCTATATCCACGGACGCTATCAAAGTCCGTCTCAATATCGAAAAACGCTGTTTGTAGTTGTGGCGAGTCCTTACCTAGATAGTTTTCTGCTAAACAACGAAATGTCTGATTAACATCAGATTCAAACAATCGCTTGCCAGCATGCGCTTTTAATTCATTGTGAAATTCACGACTGCTGCGACAGTTTACACGGCGAACAGGAGTGTCGTATATACTTTTGAAACTCCCGTTGCCATCTTCATAGTAAAATACATAATTTATTGGATAATCTTTATAGATGCGCTTGCCATCTACTCGTTCTACAACGAATACTTTTTCATTCTTTCGGTCAAGTAATGCATCTACATATGCCATTTATTATTCGCTATCCAAATTGTTAGTGCTGTTAAGAATGCTTTCAATGATATCAAGGTCTTCACGGGCCTTGTCAAAGTCACGCTTCTGCGCCATCTTAATTGCTTTCTTTAGAAGACTTGGTTTAATTTGCATTTCTTCTGCAATTGCAGCAATAGTATCGTTAAGTCCGCCAGTAAGCACTTCTACCTCAGTCATTACCGAGATACTTTCGCTCATCAATTGTTTAAGTTTCGTGCGTTCCTCTGCATTAAAATTTCTAGTCGCCACTTTCTTCTCCTTGCTTGTAAAGTTCTAATAGGGTATGGTATTGTTCATATGCATCCTTTAGCGTAGGATACTTTTCGGTAAAGTATGGATCATCTGCGATAATCATCATCTTATCTGCAATCATCATAACAGTTTTATATAATTTATCAAGATTTATTTCGTTGTGATTGGTTCTAATAATTGCATCACCTTTATCTTGTGGTGTAAATTGCAATTCTTTACTAGTTATTGATACTGTTGGGCTTACAGTAGACCAATTCATAGAACCAGTATTTGATAGATATCCAGTGCCGCCATTACCACCGCCACCGCCGCCACCAGAAATTGTATATGTTGTAGATGAACCAATTGCGCCAACAGCACCGATTGGCGTTGTTATAAATGTTGTATTAGACGGATTTAGGACGGTTTTGACGGTCATGTTATTAATATATTACTATTATTGGTATTTGTCTATATAAAAATGATAAATAATAGTGTAGATCACGGATTCGCAGTCCCATCTACTCTATCGCCTGGGAGGGCAACAGCAATGGTATTTACCAAACAAAATCCACCAAGTGGATATTATGTATATGCATACATTCGTAGTATAGACTCTATCACATCCGATGCAGGAACACCATATTATATTGGCAAAGGATACAAGAGTAGAGCATGGAATCAACATAAAAATGTCCCTGTTCCAAAAGATAAAACCAAAATAATCATATTAGAAAGTAATCTTACTGAATTAGGTGCGTTTGCACTGGAGCGTCGTATGATTGCTTGGCATGGTCGCAAAAATAATAATACTGGAATATTAATAAATCGCAGCGATGGCGGCGAGGGCGTAAGTGGAAATAAATGGGTCGCAACACCAGAGCAATGTGCAGCAATTTCAAAAAAAATGAAAGGAAAAAAATTAGGACCGCAATCCCCTGAACATGCTGCAAAATCACGCATTGCTTGTTTAGGTAAAAAATTACCAGAAGAAGCAATGAAAAAAAGGTCTACCACTCGTGTTGGATTGAAATATAAAAAGAATATAGATTATAAACAAACACGAAATAAAGGACCAAATACTAAACCACGAAGTGATATAGGTGTAAAAAGAAAACCTTACAAAAAAAGAGAAGTTATTATACAGACTTTGGACGATTTGCCCGATCTTTTTTAAGTTTTTTTGCATAATCATCTGGAATCATGCGGTATTTTGCAATAAATGCATTGTGTAAGTCTTTTGGATCAATCTGAAATGCCATGCAAATGCTTTGCATTTCATGATCTATGCTATCATAATCTATTTTTTCTATTTCTGGCAATCTGCTAGCTAGTCTTGCAACTGCATTTTTCATATTGTTTGGTTCTGCACTGCGAACAATATTGTCATATTTCCAACGAGCAGCCATAAGACCACGAGCACCCGCACTTACTGGTCTACGGCCTTGGATGCCTACACTCATCGCTGCTTCGGAAATAATCTCGTTAATTTTCATTTTATGCTGTTCTAATCTTTTTAACAATTGCTGGTATAAAAAGTTTTTTAAGCAATTCAGAACTATAAATTTCTAATGTTGCTTCTTTAAATTTTACCATTTCTTCTTTTGTAAATTCAAAGAATCCTGCGCATCTTGATTTACTTTCATCCACAAATGCTTCACTATCTGTGATTGTTTCTTGACGCTCAGCCAATGCTGTTTTCTTAGCAGCATCTTTGAATAATTCCTTATCTTCGTTGGATAATGAATCCCAAAATTCATTTGATATTACGATAGTTGTTAGAAATAAACTATGCTTTGTATTTGTAATATAAGGAGTTTTTTCTTTTACTCTGTCAAAGCGAACTAATGTTGTTTCACCACCATCAAAATCAATATCTGGGTTCTCATCAAAGTGCACTGATAAATCATGTCCACTGCGATCCAATACAGGATTTGCTCCTAGAATATTATATATTTCTTCTGCAATAGGGCTTTCAGAACAACTAATTGTTTTTCCCTTAATATCTTCCAAATTCTTAATTGGTGAATTTGATACCATCACTCTAAATCCACCACTATATGTAAATGCCAAGCCTCTAACTTTGGTGTTTTTGCTTAATAAATCAAGCAAATTTTCGCCAATTGAACCATCTAGTACTCTGGTTGCATGTGCATGATCTTTAAATAAAAATGGTAAATCAAAAATGTGAAAATTTTTATATTTTGTACCAAGTGCAGTAGTTTGAAATTGCGCCATCTGAAAACGATTATTAACTAAATCACTAAAAAATCCTCTTCTGTTAGCAGCATTTGGATCATTATAAAATTCTGATTTTGTTAAAATTGTTACATTGATTCTACCATTTGTTTGTTCTTCAATAATATTCTTAAATGCATTTGCTGTTCTAAGAAATAAGTGCAGTGGTTCGTGTGCAACAACCCATGTTAAATTAACTTTCTCAGTCATATGATATTCCTTGGCTTAATGTATTTATTACTAATTTTTTTTCATAGACTAGTCTTATTAACTGATATATTATTATTTACTTAACGCTAATATATTGTTTTTTATAATTGCATTTATAATATTGGCTACACTTTGATGCGTTTTAATTCCTGGATGGTTATCTCGCCCAAAATCTTTCCATGCAATAAAATCTTTCATCTGATCGCTTTCATACCATACAGGTTTGGAATAAAAACTTTCTACATTAAAGTTTATTTTAACAAAATTTGTACTAACTTGGATAACAGGTATATTATGCAATTTTGCCAATAGATCAACGGTTCGAACATACTCTAACAAGTGCAATTCGCTGCAGTTTTGACTCCAGTATATCATATGATTTTGTTCTTCTTCAGTCATCTCATCAATCCACCCAGGACCACGGGTAACACGAACATAATCATCTTTGGTAGGTACAGCATATGAAAACCTAGCACAGTCTGCCCACATAACTATTAGTAATTTAACATCGATATTTTCACATGAGCTGTTAAAAAATGAATTAATGTTGCGCATTATAGCAAGATTATCACCGCCTGTGCTGGCAAAGCTAAAGTTTGTTAAATTATGTTTTTTTGCTACTAGATCACAGAAGCGTAATTCTACTGGTATTCCCACGCCAACAGAAAAACTAGGACCAAAACTTGCTAATGCTGGTGTATCTCTTTCTATTTGTGGACCACGAAACCCATAGTCATTAAATTTATAATCAAAATCAGGTCCACGATAATTGCCATGCCAATTTCCTGCTCTATCTGGCCCATGATGCGGCGTTTGTTTTTTAGCAGTAGGCAGTATACAAGATATGTATTTTAGTTCTGGCATTATACTTTGCCGTCTGACCTTAATTGAGGAGGACGCCCAAGTTTGTCTGTTTTGTTACCAAACTTAGCTGCTTGCTTTTGTGTTTCGCCTGGATGAATATCAACAGTCAACGCATTGGCATAACGAGGGTCTTTTGCCGCCTTTTTAGTAGCAGGAACTACTCCTACGCCAGCGGCTTCATCCAAGTCAAATAACTCTGTTAACAACATTACATGAAGTCCCATTCTTTAAGGGACCATTTTTTGACCATATCCCGTGATAAATTTAATTTGGTTGATATTTCTCTTGATGTTAAACCTTCATTTTTTAACAAATGGATGGAATCAAATTGTTCCTTTGTCAAGCCACGACGAGTCATCGCCCGTTTCTCTATAATAGATTTTTCCCACTTTACCCAAGGTTTTTTCTTACCCTTATGTGATTCAGATATTTTCTTTTTAGATTCTTCTGAATGGATTTTACCATGCATTCTTGTATAATTTTTAGCAATACCTTTTAATGCTTTACTTCTTTTTGCATTTGACTCTTCTGACATAATTATGCCATTATTGCCATCGCCACCTTTTGTAGAATTATATCCATTATTAAAGGTATCAAATTTTTCTATAAGTTCTATTTCTTTTTGTTTAGCAATTTCTGCGGATTCAACCGATTCTAATAATTCTATATTCCATGCATCAACTCCATACTTGTTTATGGCATTATAAAATTTTCTATTGTCACGAATTTTTAAAGCATCTTTCTTATGCTGTTCAAATCTTTCAAATATTGTATTACCAGTAAACCCAATATATGATTTACCATTTACATTATTTGTAATTTTGTAAACAGAATAAGTTTTTGAAATTACCATTTACGGCAACTCCAATATCTTGCTGTTGTTTTATCTTTAGCAGTATGGCATTTGTGTCTTGCTCTAAAAGATTTTCGGCGTTTTGGATTTGACTTTTTAATCCTCATATTTGGGTCTCCGAAGTTCACCTTTTTTACATTGCCTGTTTTAGGGTCTTTAACGAAGACAGCAAATTTTTTAACATCCCCTCTATGGGGTTTATTCAATTGAACCTTGCGACCATGATATTCTGCTTCGTAAAGATCGTCCATAAAGAAACGAACTTCTTGATCGCCTTTATATAGAACGACATCATCGTCTTCTTCCTCAACATCCCATCCCATATTATCAAGCATTTTTGCGGCGTGTGCATGTTTTTCTTCATCGCCATTCCACCACATTTTTACCAATCGTTTTAGGGTTTGTTCATTGTTTTTTAGTGAAACTACTTCACCTTCTTCAATGCTTTCGCCCCAATCTTTTGTGTCAGTGTTTTCACGATAGCCTTTGGAATATGCTTCTACTTCACTTGGGTCAGTTAATTTTTCATGACTGTGACCACCATGATCATTTGGAACAAGCTTGTGTGGATTGTGTCTGCGACCATAGTAAGAATCCGCACGACCGCGATCATACGGTGAACCATGCTTATCTTCTATATCATCTAAATTTTCAAGCATATTCATAAGTTTTTCATCGGCCATGAGGATAATGCCATCGCCATCATCGGTCATTTCCATGATATGCGTTTCTACTTCAATTGCATTGCCAAATTCTAAGAACACACCATCACCAATAGTTGGTCTGTTTTCTTGTATTGCTGTAAGTTTTTCAATTATATAACGCATATCACTCATTTTATAAATCCTAACATATTATTTATTTTGCTTTAGTGCTTACACGGATTGGAGCTTTTCCGTTGCCACCAGTGTCTTTGCCGCCACGCCCTGATGCATTTTGTGCTTTGCGTTTACGGGTAACCGCACTCTTTTTTTCTGATGCACTCATACTACGGGCTTTTGCTGCTGGTACACATTTAGCATAGCCACTTTTACTACCGCTTGTTCCGCATGGTGGATGTTTACCGCCTACTTTCTTACCGATATTAACCCACTTATCTTTGAACCACTTATGAAGATTGCCACTTGCTTCTGGCAGTATTAGATTTTTACAATGTATGCAATAATCAACTTGTTCCAATAAAGTACTTTCACTTATTGGATCACAACTGATTTCTGTGCTCTCGCTGCGTTTCTTTTTATTCTTGACGCAGTTTGGATATTTCTTTCCAAACATAGTCTTCATGCCTTCTTTATGGTAACCTTTCCAGCATGCTTCGCCAAGAATTTCTTCCGCTTTCATTTGGATTTATTACCCCAATTTTTAGCACCAGCCTTGCGGCAAGTAACTAGCGCACCGCTTGCATATGCACTTGGCCATACTTTATAACGGCTCTTTACTTTATAATAGCAAGCATCTTTCTTTTCATTTAGGCGTGATTCTGGTAGCATCAAGCCACCGCAGTGTGGGCAACTTTCTTCAACATGGTCGTGTGCAGCACTGCCAACGATTTCATTATAGTTGTCCATGCAAAGATAATCGTGATTCTTGCTCAGTGCAATCATCTTTTCAGCAACATCATGCAAATCTTCATCGGTCTTTGCATCTTCACGAGCATATTCCATCATGCGAAGTAGCAGTGGAATATCCATACTGACTGTATCAGTTGCATCTGCTTCCATTACACTTTCATCATGTTTTGGCTTCTTGCCACGCTTTTTCATATTGATAGCAATAGCTGCTTGCTGCGCTGGGCTGCTTGCTTCTAAGATTACATCTTTTATTCTCATTACACTCTCGCAGGTTCTCTTGCTGGCTGCGCTGGTGCAGTTGGAGCAGTAGCAGGTTTTGCTTGTGGTTTTAGCGAAACAGTTTGGTTGTAAGCTGGCTTTAATGGTTGCTTTTGTTGCTGCGCTGGTTGCTCTGGCGGTAACGCATTTTTTGATTTAAGATAGTTATACAGTTTATTGCCGCCGTAAAGTAGCGCAATAACACCAGCAACTGGCAACGCATATGAAACTGCTAGTTTAGCAAGACCAGTTATTGCTGCGCTTGGCAAATTATCACCAATAATCATAGAAAGATCACTTGCAGCTTTTGCAGAATCTGCCCATGGAGTTATTTGATTTGCAAGAATTTTTCCTGTTGCAACAGGATCAGATATCAAATTAAAAGTAAGATTGGCAAGATTCCATGCACCTTTTGGATGAGTTGCAACCGCAGCCAACGAAATAGCTTTAATTGGATTTGTGACAACCCAAAAAACGCCTTTAGCGCCTTTTTGCAATCCCCATGCAAGTGCTTGCAATATTTTATCACCAGTCACTTTCATGTCTGCTTCGGATAATAATTCATAATCTTCTAAAATTATTTCATTTATTTTCATGTTAAACTCCACCGCCTACCATTTTCTTGCCAGGAATTTTCTTATCAGTGCCTTTCCAATAGCCAGTAAATTTTGGGCCGCTGCTTTCTTTTTCAGCAGCAGTCATAGTGCCTTCTAGCTTTTTTTTCTTGCGTTTTTTCTGATTGTAAGTGCCACCAAATAGCGAACCAACGCTACTGCTGCCAGCACCACCATTCATGCCACCAACGGCTATGCCACCAGCGCCACTTGCGCCAGAACTAGCACTTTCGCCTATTACATGGAATCCAGCTTGTTGTTTAGATTTAACTTGCGCAGCAGGTACAACAATTGGTTGGCCTTGAATTTTTCCGTTTGTATCAACCTTTGCCATTTTAACCATTCCTGGAGTTTGATTTGCTCCAGATACAGGTGCTGGTGCTTTTTGTCCAGGAACTTGCGGCGATTGTTGCCCTTGCGGTGGTTGCAATTGGCCAGGAACTTGCGGGTCTTCATTCATTTCTTCTGGATAGCGCATTTCATAATCCATATAATCAAATACGCTTTCAATATAATCTGCGGCGCGAGTTAGTTTACGCTGCACCCAGCCATCAAGTCCTTGGTTTTCGTCAATATTTTTTAACATTTCATGTAGCATAATAGCTAACTTTGCTGTGCGATAAAGATCAGCACGAGCCATATGAACTTCATTGTCACGAGGTTCTTCATTATATGGTTGCATAACATATTCTGTACTGTCGTTGCCAACACTTTGACAATCGCATTCTTCAATACTGTTGATTGTTTCTGGCAATTTAATTAGATAACGACCATCGTATAACTTCCAAACTGAAGCATTAAAGCGTTGTGTGAGTTTATCCGCTTCATCATAATTTACAATTACTGGACGCCCGTCCTTATATAATATCTTTCCATATACTGGACTATTGTGGACTTCATATCCCATAAGAATTATTCCTTTGGAGTATTTATTCTGTCCTATAAATTATGTTTGGATAATAAATTTACCGCCTTTATTGTCTATTTTAAAAAAAGTAAATTCTTCTGACAAATCAATCTTTACATCATTTATTACAATTTTTGATAATTTAATCTTTTTTAGTTTTAAATTAATTATTCTAAAATCAATTGTATTATCTGGTGCAGGAAGAAGAATATATTTTTCTGCAAGTGCTTGGTTATTATTTAAACAAGGAATTGCTCGTTCAGTCAATAGCTGACGATTGCCTAAAATTCGATATACAATGTCTCCATCCGCATAATCATATGTTTCTGGATATAATACAAAAGTTATTCTATTTTCAGTCATTGATTACATTTAAAAACTCTTTGTAATTCTTGAGCAAGTTTTGCACCGCGAGCTTTTTCTTCTTTGTCTGCACTGTTTTTCATTTTTTTAATTTTGGCAGATAATCTACGAAGATCGCTGCGGGTTACTTTGCGATTTATCTTTTTTCTAAGATAATATATTGCTTGTCGTTTTATACTTATTGGGTGAGGATCGTAATCTGTTCTTTCTTGAAAGTCATTCCACAGCGATAATATTTTGAACCAGTTGTCATCGGTATATTTGGTATATTCGGTATTGTCATATTCGTAATACATTTATATATCCTCATGCTACTTCTCCTTGTTTTGCAAACTTTTTAAGTGTTTGCGCAACACGGGAAAAATCTTTATCATCATATTTGATACCAATTCCGCCAGCCATTTGCCAAGAAGCAATGTTCTTGCCATAATCATCAACAAGAATATTGCTCATGCCATATTCATTAGTAGCAAACTGCGCTTTGTTATGCGTAAGTTCAATGCCGCTTGGCAGCATATCACTGAAATGCATATTAATCCATGCTCGTTTGCCACTTTCGCTGCGAGGATCATTAGCTAGTGGGGTACTACAAATATAATATTTTCCATAAAATTCTTTGACAGTACGCACAAGTTCCCTTGCATGAGGAAGCAGTGGAAGGTCTACCCAAAAGGTAGGATGTTGGCGCACTAATTCTAATTTAGCTTCGGGGTTGTCAATGTCTTTGTAATGGCTCTTACCATCCAACCTTGCCCATTCACCAAAGAAATCGGCAAGAACGCCGTCCATATCAAGATATACATTAAATTCTTGGTGGGCAACGACTTCACTGATACGCATAATTTTATTTATCCTAGTTTTTGTCATGCTTAATCATAGCACAAGCTGTGGATAAGTCAAGTCCTATTTTTTCCTTGACAGATAGGCTACTTGTGCTATTATAAGGTATAAATATTACAGGAGTTCCGATGCGTATCAGTGAAGTTATCCCTACAAATGAAGATTTTTCAAGCCAAATTGTGGCTGCTGATCCTGTTATTTCTCAGGAAGATACCGCTCGCATCCTTGCTGTTAAGGAAAGTGATTTCAGCGAACCTATGAGCGGCGATGAACTTGTTGAACATATGAAATCTGTTCTTGGAATTCAATAATGGCTACAGTTTTTAGAACCTGTGCGCTATTCGATGAGACGCTAAAATCACATGGCGCTACAGTTCTAAAAGCATTTATTGATTTTAAAAAGACCAAAGAAATCAATGCCATGACTCCATTTGGCAGCAAAGATCGTCCGTTTAATGGCGATGGTCCACTTGGGATGATCAAGCCACGCCTTATACATGCTGGCATGACTAAAGACATTAGTTTATTTTATTATATCTCAGGTCAAAATCCACAAGTTATTAGCTTGTATGGTTTTTTTACACATGATGAAAGCGGCATTGGTCAACCTGCTAAACCTGCTATTCAAAAAGCACTGGTTAAAAAGTTTGGCAATCAAGAAATGAAGTAATTACGATAGTTGTCTTACGGTCCAACCAGTTCCCAACGAACTACTATAATTAATTGTAAAATAACTAAGCGCATTTTGATAGTTATTGAATACTGCTGCATCCGTTAACTGCTCGTTATCGCCACTATACAAAGCATATTCGCCACTGCCACCGGGATTTGCAATTCTAGGTGTGTTATTAGTTACACTAATATTGGGATCATCTGCCCAATCTGGCGTAGGTTCAGCAGCAGGTTGATTTACAATAGGTTCGCCTGGTCCCATATAGAACAATTCTTGTTCATCAGTATTTGGCGCAATTGTATATAACGCAATACCACGCACACGACCAATTGTGCCGCCCCAACGCATTACAGTACTATATGATCGTTGGAAACTATTGGCACGGTCTATTGCATCTCGTTGAGTAGACGCACCAAATCTATAAACTTCTTCGCCGTTATCTGTATATTTTAAAATATATCGTTGAGCAGTTTGATTATTGCCAGGCGCAGCATCTGTTGATTGTGCTGTTGGTGGCAGTGATGGCGCACGGTCTTCACCACGGGTAGTAATACGCATCATTTCATCACGCAAGTATTGCAGTGAATATTCATCTAATAAACGAGTACTATAACGATCTGTTCGCAAGCCCTTTACGCCCCAGTGTTTTTCTGCAACTGGTATAGCCATTTGTGTTATTTCACTTTGATATGTTGAATACATCTCAACCTGTGGTATAAACACCATAGTTTTACTGTCCATCGCAGTTGGATCGGTAGAATAGTATTGAACAGTCACTAAACTATAACCAGGATAGCGTAAGTTTATATCACCCAGCGGCATTTGACGAGCGTTAGCAAACTTTACTGCTGCCTCAATCATATCATATGGCGCAGTGCCATTGATTTTTACAACATTTTCACCGTCTTCATTTTCCAAGAAACCATCAACTGGACCAGACCCAAGTGG
>Ga0214246_1000038_pt1 | contig 49341 bp, 68 predicted proteins | sample TroBogypolimnion_41_FD_153084 | JGI IMG/M metagenome (GOLD analysis project Ga0214246, IMG submission 153084) | Freshwater microbial communities from Trout Bog Lake, WI - 29MAY2009 hypolimnion | ecosystem: Environmental > Aquatic > Freshwater > Lake > Hypolimnion/Profundal zone | place: Trout...
GCAGGCATGGTGGAGAATTACATCCTTGGGAAGAAAAGATCATGACCTGTGATACCGCCATTAAGAAAGGGCAAGGTAATGACTGGTATGTGATACAATGTTGGGCAAAGTATCATGGTAAGGCATATTTACTGGATCAAATCAGAGGTAGGTGGACATTACCTGAGTTTGTAAGAACGGCTGCACATTTTTATAAAAAGCATTGTCAGGAACAATTGGATTACCCAGTCAGTAGGTTTATGATCGAAGAGGCAGGTTCGGGGCCGGGAATCATGCAAAGTTTATCTGAACTTGGTATTCCTACCACAGGATTAGTCAGAGTTAAGGATAAAGGTAGCCGTATTAATGATATCTTAGCTTTTGTGGATTCAGGCATGGTTTATATCCCAAAAGAGGAAGAAAATCCTTGGGTATCTGAGTTTTTGATGGAGTTGTCATCTTTTACGCAAGATGACACTCACGCGCATGATGACCAAGTGGACGCTTTTGCTGATGGAGTTAATCAGTTACTTGGTGGTGGCTTATCAATTCTTGATGTATTAGAAAGTCTTGGAAATCTGCAACGATGAGGGCAAAGCAGTTAAAATTTACTGTTGCCGATATCGCAGCGTACAAAAAGGTAACCAGAAAAACTGTTTATCAAGATATTAAGCTAGGCAGGTTTGATCCATTTTATTTACCCAGCCTTTCAAGATACTTGTTGTATAAAAAAGTAAAGAAGAGGAAAAAGAAACCTATGAGCATGATATTCAATGACCAAAGTTATTCGCCTACGAATACCTACAATCCAGATACCCCAGATCACAAAACTGATGGTCAATCTGTGTTTACCCTTAACGGTAATGACTGCATAGCCACTTTTAATAACTGCACGTTCGATGGTAGCAATGTGCATTGGGGTTTTAAAGCTACTGCATCTTTAGCATCAGATGGCACAACTCCTATTGTTATTAATGGGGCTTATTACAATAACTGCACCTTTATTGATGGTATTGAACGTGCTTACGATCAAGTCAGGGGTGGTAATATTGTATTTACCGACTGCAAATTCATAAACACAGGCAAATACCGCCAAAAAGTTAAAAGCTCATTAGAACTTAGTTCATACTGTGACTGCGGTTTAAAAGCAGGCGTATTCAATGTTGAGTTTATACGTTGCTCTATCAATGACGTGCTACTTGGTGATTATTCTATCTATGATCAGATTAAACGTCCAAAGACTCGTGGCATTAGTTTCGATAGTTGTACAAATCCTAATGGTGGACCAATTTTTGTTCGTGGTTGGTATGCTGATCCTTCCACTATTTGGTCAAAAAACACATTACTCGATGTAAACATACATCCAGCATGGATGACTACTGCTTACTTCGATTATGAAATGAAATATGGGGACAATCGTAAAGACGTCCCCGGAGAATTTGTTATTACACCTGTCGAATTAACGCCTGTTACAAATCCCTTTGCCCAGCAATCGGTGTCTTCGACAATGCATGTTGTAGCGCAGAGTTAGACTTATTTAACTCATCTTTCATATCCTCTAACTTTCCGTTGAGGTGTAAAAAGTCTGTAGTCCCGATATGTCCAAGCTGACATTCGGGATCAAGCCATGCAGTACCACCGCACTTTTGCCATCTATAGCATAGGTAATAGTCTTCGGTAATGTATCTTGGATATTTTTGCCCAAACCATTCATCATCGATAACTCCCATACTAAAAACATCATGCATAACGTCTTTAGGTTTAAATGGGCCAGAATCTTCGTCTGAGTAATAAGCAATTTCTGGAAAATGTGCGATAATCATGTCGATTACACGCATTTTATGTAAAAGGAAACCTGTGCCTAAAGACATTGCAGGCAATAAACCTTTTTCATTTCTGTCATTACTATAAAATTCTCCTACCCAAGAAAGCGGTATTTGTTTTTTAGGATACGCTCCACCAACCATATCCACATCATAAGATAGGATTCTTTCAATCTGTTGTGGCCCTGCATTAATATCAGAATCTATCCAAAGCACCTGACTAGCTGGTGTTTGTCTGGCTAACCAAAGTAAAGCATTGCGCGCTTTGGCTAAACCAAAACCGCCAATTTTACGGACTATAAACTTATAGCCATTAATCTCATTATGACTCAGATACGCTAATATCTGAGAGGTTTCCCATCTAAGGGAACCGTTCATTGGAACACCAACGAATACAACTTTAGGATCGCGCTCGGAAGCCTTAACATGCTTGCCGAATATCTCATTGTGGGGGATAGGCATATCTTTTTGTTGCCTTAAATTCTCAAAGGGTCAATGACGTAAATGCGTGAAATCAATTTTAGACCAGCACGGAAACCCAATAATGGATCGTGAAAATTCCATACCAAATGGTATTGGAAGCGATATCATTGAAAAATTTAACAGCGAGCTGGCTTCAATTAAAGAACAAGCAAATAATATTGACCGATTAAATAGCGCAATGGGTGGCTATTCTGGTTTAGTACAGGGTTTAAATTTCCAAGGTCAATTTGCTGGTTATCCTTATTCACCAGAAACAATTTCACAACCTTACACATTAGCTAATGCTAATGCTTACGTACCACTTTCTTTAAATCGTATTCTTTTGTCATATTCTTATATGACTCAGGGATTGTTTAGAACTGTAGTCTGCCAGCCTGTTGACGATGCATTGCGTGGCGGTTTTCAGATTAAAGCTCCAGAACTTTCACAAGAAGAAATTACGCAGTTGCAGCGTGTGATGTCACGCAATCGCAGTCAGCATGATATGCGTAAGATTGCTAAAACTATTGGTGGCTGGGTAAATTACAATGCATGTGCAAATCTTGCTCGTTCTGACATTTCAGCTATTAAGCATTTGGCTTATTGGGGCAGACTTTATGGTGGATCTGGACTCATTGTTAATACAGATCAAGACTTTCAAAAAGAATTAGATATTGAAGCTATTAGACCAGATTCTCCTCTGGTATTCATTCCTGCTGATAGATGGGAATTGATTTTATCTAATCAAAACATTTTTGATTACAAGAATGGTATTCCGTATAATTATTATGGATACCCATTACACGCATCTCGTGTTGTAAAATTTATTTGGGCAGAAGCACCATCATATATTCGCCTTCGTTTACAAGGTTGGGGTATGTCTGAGATGGAACAATGTATTCGTGCCGTAAATTCTTTCTTAAAGTTCGAAAATCTTATTTTTGAATTACTAGATGAAGCCAAGATAGACGTATGGAAGATGAAAGGTTTTAATACCTCTCTTGCTTCCTCGACTGCTACTCAGCGTGTTCAACAAGCAATCATTCTTCAGAATCAGTTGAAGAATTATCAGAACGCAATCGTCATGGACGCTGAAGACGATTATGAGCAAAAGAATCTTGGTGCTATATTTACCGGACTTGCAAACGTCTGGGAACAACTTCGCCTAAACCTGTGCGCTGCACTCAAAATCCCTAAGAATAAATTATTTGGTGAATCGTCCGGAGGCTTCAGTTCAGGCGAAGACTCTTTAGAAAATTATAACTCCATTGTTGAAGGTCTTCGTGAAGAAATGACCCCAGCAATTCTCGATGTTGTCAGCTTACGTTGCCAACAACTATTCGGTTTTATCCCAGAAGAAATTGATATCGCATGGAAACCACTTCGTGTTCTTAGCGGTAATGAGGCAGAAGATGTTAAAACTAAAAAGCAAACTCGTATCATGGAACGCTTCGAAGCTGGTCTTTCGACTGCTCAAGAAGCTAGTGAAGAACTTAAGATCGAAGGATTACTTGGTGTAGATACCGATGTACTCACAGGAGTGCGTGACGTAGAACCTATTGAAATGATGAAGATAAAAGCTGATAAACAAAAAGCTAAGTCTGGCATCGAAGGGGCTAAGAAAGATTTCGGTAAGGCAAAAACTAATGCAGAGGCTAAAAAGAAGATTTTAGTAAACGACTAATGCAAGTAACCTTCGAGCCATTAGTTTATCCCGAAAGATGGTGCGTTTCTCTTGAACAAGAACTAACCGCATTGGTTGATGATGTCATTTTCAAACCATTAAATGACATTGTGGAAGTTGATGGACTTTTTGAAGAAAGACCAAATTACGATGTATCTAAATATGGTCTAGTTGAGTCTCCGCTAATAGCAGCGTTAAATGAAGGTACTATTTGGTACGTTGGTGATACATTTTATGGCAATCTTAACTCCAAATTGAGTAAAGATTTGAGATCTTTAGGTGCTAAGTTTGATACAAAAACCAATACCTTTGTGCTTTCTATAGATAAAATGCCTTATTCGTTAAGGTCTGCTTTGATAGGATCTAAAGCAAAAGCTAAAGAAATACACGATAAGTCGATCGCATTGCTTACTGTTATTATAGGATTTATCAAAGAAAGTAAGATAATGGGTCTGAACATTTACCCATTTTTGCAGTCCATTAGCGATAAGGCTAAAAACGCATTTGATAACAGTATTCCTGAGACAGAAGAAGAAAAGAATCAAATATCACAAAGCGTTTTGAATCAAATACATGCAGAAGCATTTGAGTCGCTTGATGAAGCAATCAGAGAGTTTTCAATTCAAACTGCCAAAGACTTGCAAAAGTGTATAGTGGATAATCAGAAAAAGTATAACGGAAGAACCGATAAGCTCAAAGATTGTATCAGGTTGTATCGTGGTATTTTAAAAAGACATTCTAATCTTTTATCCTCACAACAGGCTTCGATTTTGATAGCTAAATATATCAAAGAAAGAGCTAAAGCATTTGGTTCAACAGGTTATATTTGGAACACAAAATTAGATGCCAGAGTAAGACATAGCCATGAAAGGCTAGAAGGTCAGGTATTTAACTGGGATGATCCACCAATAGTTGACTTAAACACAGGCAGACGGGCAAATCCGGGCGAGGACTATAATTGCCGATGCTCTGCTAAAATACTTTTAAACACCTTGAAAGAAGAAGGCGTTTTGGCGTGAAAATAGATCAACAACTTACAGTTTCTCAGCTCAAGGCTAACCACAAAGCTCTTTTAGAAGATATACAAAGTTCTGAAAGAAAGCGAGCTAGGCTTGACACAAGTATAAAACGTCGCAAACAAAGATTGAATCGGTTAGAGTCCCAAATTGCCCTAATTGGCAATTCCGACATAGCCCTTCCTGTTATGTCTGACTCTTACTGAACCAATAATCGAATCCAACACCTCTCAAGATGATGCACTCATCTTTACTGAGCGTGTAAACTTAGTCGCTTCTGGTAAGCGATTTAAATGTTATTTTATGGAGCCGGGCCTTATTAATTACAAGGACGTGCAAGGTGGCGATGTCGAGTTGATTAAAAAAGAAACAATCGACGAAGCACTTGAGACATTAATTGGGTGTCCATTAACAATAGGACACATACCAACAACCATAACGGATTTTAAAGACGTAGCCACAGGCTATGTCGATCATGCTGAATACGACGCCGAGAAAGGCTGGTTTGTTTGTGAAGGTTCTGTCAATAACGACAAAGCTCGTGACATGATCTCAAAACATAAAGGCGTATCAGTAGGAACAAAACTGAACAGCAAAGATTTTGGTCCCGGTGGTACATGGCATAACATTCCTTTCGGCAGAGAAATCAAAAAATTTAAATTTCATCATCTAGCGATAGTACCGCCTGATCAAAGGCCACGATTCGAAGATGCTGAAATCAGGTTAAATTCTAAAAACATAAAAACTATGAAACCGTTCCAGTGGATTAAGTCGCTGACTAAACAAGAAAAAACGGAGCATGTTAGCGAACTTGCTCCTACTGCTCGCATCGACATCGGTGATGGCAAATCAGCTACCATACAAGAGATGGTAGAAATTGCTCGTGATAATATGTGTCATTCAGTACATCACGATGATCATATCGAGCACGAAGGTATTCGTTACAATGTTGCTCATTTGATTCATGCTTACAAGCAACATCATGGTGGTGCAATTCACGCTACACACGTTGCTCCAAGTGCTCCATTACATCGTGACGATTGTGCTCCGGGCGTAATGCATTTAGCTCGCCCACACGATGCTTCAAAAATGGAAGGTGGCAAGATGACTGATGTATCAGAAAAAGTCACAGAGCCAAAAGAAGAAGCAATCCGTCCTCATTCTACAGAAGCAAAGGCAGAAGTAGTCGATGCAGAAAAACAAGCAGACTTAGATCGTGCTAATGCAGCAGCAAAAGAACGCGCTAATTCTTCTTTCAAAACTATTGCTGAAGCTCAGGCACAAGCAGTACAACAACTTTCTCGTCCGAATAGTTCCGGGTCAATTTCAGACCGGATTGCTAAAGGGAAGAAGTTATTCTGATTCCTTAAAGCAAAATCTGATAACAACCAAAAATAGATAGTCATGTCTAACTTATCATTAAATCAAAATCAGTTCGTTCAAACTCCGGTCATCGGTCAGGTTGCTCGCCAACCCAACATTGACACGGAAACTTGCCAAATCAACCCAAACACAACCGCACCTGTTATTGCAGTAGGTTGCTCAGTTAAGTTGATTGCTAATTCTGGATCACAAATCATCGTTGATGTTTGCTCCAGTCCTTCAGATGGCCCAGTATATGGTGTCATTTCATATAACTTACGCGGAAATTATTATAGCGCAGGTTCTCAAGTTGAAGTTGCTGGTATCGGCAATATTATCCAACTCAAGACTTCTGCTGCCGTAAATCGTGGTCAGCGTGTTTCAGTTACTAACCCAAGCACTTCAACAAATGATGCTACGGTTACTGCTGATACAACTGCTGGTGATTATACAATCGGTACTGCTCTTACACAAGCAAGCGGTGCAAACCAATTAATCTCTGTTAAAGTAACCACGGGTTATAACAACTCGACTGGTAACGTAACAATCGCTCCTTAATTAACCGCCTAGAAACTTTAAACTAAAAGGAATTAAATAATATGAATAGCGTTTTCTTTCGCGGTACAGGTAAAATTGCAGAACCCGGATATGAAGCAAAGCCTTTCGAAGTCGTTAGAAATAACGAAATTTGCGAAGCTCAGTTTCTTTCCCCTCGCAATGTAAGCGGTCGCTCAATCTTTGTTGATGGCAACAATTCAAGCGGTCAAATTGATGCTCGTCTTAATGCAGTAGGTGACGTTGCTGATTCAGCAACTGGTTATCAGATTGCTATCGACACATTAACTTACATCAAAAAGCAGCTAACAGAACAAAAGTTCTATACCACAACTCCTTCGGATTATATTCCAGTTGTTGTAGGTGATGGTGCATTTGCTTCTGATATCTTAACAAATCGTACATACGAAGTTGCTGATGGCTTTGAAACAGGCAACCTACGCACTGGTGCATCTGACTCACGTCTAGCATCTGTTGACGTTGCAGTTGATGGTGTAAGTGCTTACGTCCAAAACTGGGCAAAAGGCATCCAATACACAATCTTCGATGTTGAACAAGCTCTTCGTGCTAACAACTGGGATATCATCGAACGCAAACATGCAGCTCGTAAAAAGAACTGGGATCTTGGTATTCAAAAGATTGCCTTCTTAGGTTCTGATTCCGATACCCGTATTCCGGGCTTACTCACAAATACAAGTATCAATACAAACACCAGCTTAATTACTAGTCCAATTAGCCAATTAAATGCTGCTGGTTTACAGACATTTGTAACGACTCTAATCCAAACCTACTTTACTAATACTAATAGTACTGCAATGCCAAACCGCTTCGTAATTCCTTACGGCGATTGGACAGGTTTACCAGCACTTACAACAGGTACAGTTGGTACATATCCAGTACCATTAATCGAATATCTAACTAAAGCGTTCCAAATGGCAGTAGCTCCAATGGAAAAAGACTTCAAGATTATGCCACTCGCTTATTGCGATGCTGCAAACAATCCTGCTGGTCTTCACTATTACATGCTCTACCGTGATGATGCAGAATCAGTACGCATGGATATTCCTGTACCATATACAACCACACAAGCTAACTCATTGAACAACTTTGCGTTCTCTGACACCGCTTATGGTCAGTACACAGGTACTAATGTTTATCGTAACCTCGAAGTTCTACGCTTCCAATACTAATTGGAAGCTAGGCTTTTTAACCTAAACCCACACATACAAAATGCTCACATCAGAAGCCAATCAAGCAGACACTAAGGCGGTCGCTTCCGAACCCGTAACTCCTCAAGAGAAGCTCGTTCGTATCTTCAATAAAAACAAAAGCCGTTTCGGCTCCTTTACTCATGGTATTTGGAGAATCGAAGGCGGTGAATTCAAAGACGTTCCAGCAGATTTAGCTGAAAAATGGACTAAGATGTTTCCAGAAAACATAGTCTATGCTAATTCTATGGAACACATGAAAGGCGTTGATAACGCTATTGAAGAAGCAACCAAAAAAGCAGAAACGCTTTCTCAAGAAAATCAGGAATTGAATGATAGGATTAAAAACCTAGAAGCAATGATGAAGTCCCTTGAAGAAGGTCATAAGCTTCGTAAGAGCAAAAACTCTTAATTGTGTCCTTTACTATTCCATCTGTTAGTGATTTCAAATCGCAATTCCAGCGTGATTTCCCATATGCAGTACCTGCGTATGGGGCATCAGGAACTGCCGTCATTAGCGGAGGAGTAGTAACATTAATTTCTCTCGGAGCTGGTGGGGTTGGTTACGCCACCAATCCCTTAGTCTCGGTGGGGGCAGCTCCGGGAGATTTAGGCACAGGCGCAACTGCAATTGCCACTATTTCTGGCGGATCTGTAACAGGATTCACAGTTGTAACAGGCGGTTCAAATTATGGATTACCTCCAATCATCACTATTTCTGGTGGTGCTGGAGATAATACAGATCTGACAAAAGTAACAGATAATGACATTAATGGAGCACTTTTTGATGCTCAGTTTAATGTTAATCAGGCTCTCTTCACTAACCAAGCTGAGTTCAGTCGAGCTTTTCTCTACCTAACTGCACACCAATTAGTAGAAAAGCTGCTGGCAGCACAAGAGGGCATGGGCAGCCAATACAGTTGGTTGACGATATCCAAAAGCATAGACTCCGTATCTGAAGGGTTTCAGATCCCAGACCGGATAGCCAAGGACCCAATGCTCTCTCACTTTAGCAAAACACGATATGGAGCTTTCTATCTCCAGATCATCAGCCCACAACTTATTGCAAATGTACTCGCTGCACCACGAGTTTCATTACCAAACTAATGGAAGCTGAAATAACATTCGACACGACTGGTTTAAGAGAACTTTTTAAGAATCTCTATAAACGCACGTCTGTAAATGTTGGTGTAACCAAAGATAAAAACGATCGTGATGATGGTTTTCAAACTAACTCACAGATTGCAGAAGTACACGAATTTGGTGGATTTATTAATGGCATGGATGATGAAGGTAACGATGTACAAATCGAAATACCTGAACGTCCTATTATGCGTTTAGCTATACCTGCTTTTTTGCCTGCAAAACTTAAAACGTATCAAGGCGATATGGGTAGTTTTACGCCATTAGATCCATTAACAGAGTTTGTAGGAATTAAGGCAGTAGAAGTTATACAAGAAAACTTCCAAGAAGCAGGTATGCCTAAAAAATGGGCAGGCATCGCTCTTTTAACCATTGAACGCCGTGAAGCTAGAGGAAACTTTGATATTACACCTCTTGATGATACGGGTCAGTTAAAGAATTCATTTGGATATGAGGTGGTCAAATGATTACCCCTATCGCACAATTTCCAGTAGTTAATGGCCCTATTATTAGTGCTGGTAAGAAAAATCTTACTTACACGAATACGGCTCCGCAGGCTAATTATACTGTACAAGGTTGGTCGCAACCAATGCTTATGCTTATTAATAGCGTAAGAATTAAAGAAGGCGACGCTATAACAGTTTCTCGTGAGTTCAAGACTCAGGGCTTCCTTACGCCAGAAAAAGGCCAGAAACTTGAATTAAAGTGGGAAGGTGAGCGTTCTTGGAGACATTACAACTTGTTTTGTGTAACTGATCCAAACTTACAAACCAACGATCAAGTTGTTATTAACTCAATTCCATTTCGTGTAATGCACAAATGGCAATTTCAGAATTTCGGTTATTATAAATATAAACTAGTACAGGATTATACAAGTGAAACCGAAACCTGAAATCATCAATTTACTAGTTAAGTTGATAAAGGATCAACTTGTCTTAGATAACAACCATGTTGTTACCTATAATCAGCGTGTACCTATACCGCCTGATGATGGCATTTTTGTAGCTATTGGTATTAAGGGCGAAAGGCTTTACGGAACCAGCACAGGTTACGAACAAGGAACAATCCCTAGTACTCAATTAGATCAACCACAGACTCCTGTTTTGAACGAGGTATTGACGCAAAACACACAGGAAATCTATTCCATACAAATCATGTCTAGGAATAACGATGCCCGTGCCCGTAGGCACGAAATAGTGTTTGCATTAAATTCCACTCAGGCTGAACAAATGCAGGAGAAATATGGATTCAAAATTGGCAATCAACCTACAACTTTCAATGATGTTTCTATGGGCGAAGGAGCTTCTCGGCTAACTCGCTACGCTTTAACTTTTAATGTACTTTCTGCTTATGGCAGAACACTCCCAGTGGATTATTACGATTCATTTGCAGGATCTCCAGAACTTATAACTCAACCTTAACGTATAAATCTTATGTCGATTAGTATCTCAGACTTCGTTAATTTTACAGTGCAACTCCCCGGAGCTGCGCTTCCTGCGTATAATGTTAATTCATTAACATTATTTACCAGAGACACGCCCGTATCAGGCAATTCCGTATATGGCTATGGCGCATCAGCAACCGCTACTGAAACGGCAGGCACAATTAATCCATCAACAGGTATTGCACTTGTTAGTGGTGGTACAGGATATTTAACCGCTCCAATAGTAACTCTTATTGGTGGTGGATCAGGTGCTAATTTTAAACCAGCAACTGTAACGGCTCAAGTAGCTGGTGGTGCAGTAACAGGATTTACTGTTGTTGATGGTGGTAGCGGTTATACAAGCAATCCAACTGTAGTAATTTCAAGTGGATTTGGCGTATTTGTTGATCCAATTAGCGTTGGTACAGTATTCGGTACTTCTTCCGAAACTTATCAAATGGCAGTATCAGTATTCAGCCAGACACCTAATATTTTAACAGGTGGCGGTCAGTTGTTTATTTACCCAATGGCATCTGGTATGACATTGACACAAGCAATTAATGCTTTTGCTACAACCAACTATACAGGTGGAATTATTTACTGCCAAGGAACAGGTACGGCATTTAGCTCAAGTGATGTTATTGCTGCTGCTAATACAGTACAGGCTTTAAATCCGCCTTCATTGCTATATGCTCCAACAAATCTGTTAACAGACATTTATAGCGGTGGTATGTCTTATACCATCCAATCAAATAGTTGCACACAGACACGCTTAATGATTAATACCAATAGCGTGGTAATGGCTCAGTTAATGTCTGCTGCTTATGCTTCTCGTTTACAAGGAACTAACTTCAATGGTTCCAATACAACGATTACAATGAATTTGAAGCAATTAACTGGTATTACTCCTGATCCGTTAATTAATCAAACTGTAGCAAATCAATGTAACACAGTTGGTGTAGATTATTATGCTTATGTCCAAGGTATTCCTGAAGTTGTTTCAACTGGCGGAAATGGATATTCAGATAATGTTTATAACTTAACTTGGTTATTAGGTGCACTACAAGTAGCTGCATTTAATTTCTTAGCACAAACACCTACTAAGATTCCACAAACTGAAGCTGGAATGACTTCATTAAAAAATGTTGTATCTGGAGTTCTTGCACAAGCAGTTAACAATGGATTCTTAGCACCGGGTACATGGACTGGAACTACATTTGGTAATCCAGCATCATTACAAGCTAATATCTCGCAATTTGGATATTATGTTTATTCATTACCAGTATCTCAACAATTAGATGCTCAACGCCAAGCTCGTATAGCTCCAGTACTTCAAATTGCTATCAAATATGCTGGTGCAATCCAAAGCGTAAACGGAATTATCTACATTAACTATTAATCTTATAAGTCATGGAAATCTCTCTAAACGGAAGTGATGTTATCAACATCAACGGAACACTACAACGCGACTTCGCCGATGGCGATGTTGGCGTTTTAACACTACCAAACGAATTAGTGCAGATGAAGCCGGGCAAAAACGGTAATACCGTTATTGCTTTCAGCGCAACTGGTCAACTTGGCGAATTAACACTTCGTTTTATTCGTGGTAGCTTTAATGACCAATATATCAACGCACAATATCGTGCATTTGTTTTTGACCCTGCTTCATATGTTACAATGGAAGCAGTTGTTACTAAACAAATCGGTGATGGTAACGGCAATATCACTTCAGACTCTTATGTCTTAACTGGTGGTGTTATCCAATCTATCCCAGAAGTTAAGAGCAACGTAGAAGGCGATACAGACCAAGGCGTTACTATTTGGAAATTACGTTTTGCAAAAGTTGAACGTCAAATATCATCATCTACAGTTAGCTTAGCAGTATAATTCTATGAAAGATATCCCCCTATCTAGTGGCGCAGTACTCGGCTTTCAAATCGCAAGATTTAAAGAAGGCATGAGATTATGGAATGTTGTATTCAAGGAACTCATTGGAGTTCCTTTTGGGCAAACAGGTGGCAGCTTTGATTTACAGTCTTTTTTCCAGCTTGAACCAAGTCAGATTAAAGATGCGGTACTCAAAGTTGCTACATCTGAGGAAGTACAGGCAGAAATCTGGAAGTGTATGCAATCATGCACTTACAAAGGAGTTAATGATAGTGCTGGCTTAAGGATAACTGAAGCCACATTTGAATCTGAAACTAACAGAGCAGACTTTCTACCTGTCGCTTGGGAGGTGGCGACCAATAACCTAATCCCTTTTTTCAAAAACCTCGGATCGCTGTTATCAACCCCAAGCGAACCAGCAGTCAATGGAACCGAGCAAAAATCAGAGACGAACTAAATCCTGAAACTAGAATTGCCCTTCAGCTAAACAGTAAAGGAGTAGGCACTCTAAACGAAATTTTAGAAATGCCTACTGATTTGGTTCTTGATGCATGGCATTTCCATATTTGTCAGGCTGAAATAGAAGAAACGGAAAGAGAACTTAACAAGGATCAAAGGTAATGGCTTCAGGAACTAAAATTGCAGATTTCTTCGTAAAGATTGGCTTTGATGTCTCTAAAATTGGAGACCTCAAGGCAGTCACCGAACAACTAAATGCAGCAGCTACACAAGCTAATGCTTTAGCTGCAAATCTTGCTAATGTAGAAAAGTCATTAAAAAGGCTACAAGTACCTGCTGCTTTAAAACCATTCGTTAAAGAAAGCAAAGCCAAGGATAAAGCAGATCAAAAGAAAAAGTCTGCATTTCCTGATGAAGAAAGAATAGGCCCTCCGCTTGCATTATTTAGGATGCACATGGAGCAACAGAAACTTGCTCAAAAGGAATCTGATAAGGCTCAAAAAGAATCCGATAAGAAATCTAAAGAACAAGAGCGTCAATTAATACGCACTCAAAGACTTGAAGAAAAGACTTACAGGGAAAAACTAAAACAAAAATTAGTTTTAGAAAAGATGCGTCAAAAGGAAGAAAAAGACGCAAATAAAGATATTTTAAATAAAGGAAAGATGTTTGGGCAATTAGCCCAAGGTAAAACATCTGTAATGGATCTTACAGAATCCTTTACTGGTTTAAGTGCATCAGAACTTGCTTTTGGATTTGCTATTACAGGTGCAGTTGCAGGAATGGCTGCATTATCTAAGTGGGCAACTCAGACTGCTGAAAATCTATTCAAATTTAAATTAGCCACAGGTCTTTCAACGCAGGAATTACAAGCATGGCAATTAGCTGCTGGCAAAGCAGGTGTTGATGGTTCTGAAGTAGCTAATTCGTTAAAGAATATACAAACGGCTCAAGCACAAATAGCATTGGGGCAAGGCAACATTGCTCCTTGGGCATTATTAGGAATTAATCCTAATCAAGACCCAAATAAAGCACTTTGGGATATTCACGAAAGAATTAAAGAAAGCGCTGGTATGGCTCCGGGCATGGCTCGGTTGCTTACTTCGCAACTTGGCATTTCGGAAGAAATGTTTCAATTCCTTCGCAGGGATAATATTGAATTAACTGATTTAAACAGAAAATTATCTTTATCGGATAAAGCCACAAAATCATTTGATGCAGTAAATCAATCGACAAGTGATCTTGGCAATAAGCTTGGGTTGCTAGGCATGAATATAGCTCGGTTATTTAACCCAACTATAAAATTATTGGCAGATGGATTAGATGTAGTTGCTACTGCATTAACTTTATTTTTAGGTGCAATAGATGACATAATTGAAAGTGATGCAGGTTCTTGGTTTGAGTCTGTATTAAAATCAGCAGTCGATCTTATTTTACCACTAACAAGAATAGCTGATTTGCTAAAAACAATAGGCGGTTTCTTTGGAATGAAATTTGGAAATCAAACTGTAGCACCTTCCACGGAAGCAGCTAATTCATTTTCATCACAAGGCAGAGCCACAGGTCCGGGATTGTCTGCTGGTCCAACTTTTAGCGCATCTTCTCAAGCATCTAATAATTCCTTAGCAGGATTAGGAGATTCGCTGGCAGATATGTTTAAATTGAATCTAATGCCTTCAAACAATAGATCTACAGTTTCAAATCAAAAGACGCTTAATGTTACAATGAATATTGATGGATCAAAAGATCCTAAAGCAGTTGCAGATTATGCTGCTGCTGCCATTAGAAAGCATATGAACGATCAACATTCTTTAGTATCTGATTTAAGTTCAGTCGGCTCTTTTGTAACATAATACTATGGCAACAAATACCATACCTAGCGACAATCCTAGCATATTTGACAACCTGAGTTTGGCTCAGGATCTTGTATATGCTTATCCGTCTCCATTGCCTAATGGTATTGCTGGACTTGTATTCGATATTCGTGGCGAAGAACGTATGGAATTTAGATCTGAAATTACAGATCATTGGGTTGAAGATAATACCGCTATTCACGATCAAATATCTTTGTATCCTGAAAAAGTAACGCTTAAAGGCATCATAGGTATCATTGCTTATCAGCAGCCATTAACTTCAAGAGCACCTACCCAAAATAGTCCTGCGTTACCTTTAGTTTCTAATCTTCAGCCTACGTTTACTGAAGGAACTTTACAAGCTATTGCACAATCATCTGCACCTACTATTAATTCAGTAGCTCCAGCAGTAACAAGTTTATATCAATATTACTTAGGTGCTGGCAATCAGGGACAAAATAATCAGCAAGCATCTATAGAAACAAGACAAGAGCAGATAGTTGGATTTTTATACCAACTATGGAAAGGTCGTCAGATATTTACAGTTGAAACGCCTTGGGGTATTATGACGCAAATGGCTATTGAGTCTTGCGAGCCAATGCAGGACGAAACCACAGAAAATCTTACTTATATATCTGTTACCTTTAAAAAATTAAGATTTGCAGGAGAAATAATTACTCAAACAAGCACAACAGTTGGTAGATTGGGGGCTGCGGAATTTGAAGTTAATCCATTTGTACAAGGAAATACTGCTCAACAACAAATTACCACACAAGCACAAGATCAATTATTGCAAAACTGGAAAATGGCTTCTGGTTTAGATAAACCTTTTACAACGGGAAATCCTTAAGTTATGCAAATAATATCAGGAATTACAGATGCTCCATGCCAAATATTTAGTTTGGCTATACCTGATGGTTCTACTGCAAATATTACCATTGCATATAGACCTGAACAACAAGGTTGGTTTTTTGATTTATATTGGAACGCTAAAAGCCCTCAGTTTCAAATACTGGGCAGAAGAATAACAACATTCCCTAATCTTTTAAGACAATTTGAAACACAATTAAGTTTTGGTTTGGCATGTGTAACAAGCGATGGATATGAACCATTAAATCTTAATGATTTTCAATCAGGATACGCTACTTTTTATTTATTAGATCAAACTGATATTGCTACTATCGAAAGCTCTGTCTTTGTTGGCTCGTGAAATTAAATCGCATATACAATTTGCAGGTACAGGTTGGCCCTTACACTAAGCCAGAAAAAGGGAACACCAAAGGTGCGAGTTCTTCGCAGCCCTATGTATCTTTTGCGACTAAATATGTAAACATTAAGCTGCCGTTTACGTTAGAGTTTACTGTAAGACGTGAAAATTTAGCTACTGCACAAACTGCTAATTTTAAAATTTATAATTTAGCACCTAAAACTAGAGATCAAATTTATAAGGAATGGTTTGATGGCTGGAAATATGGTGGTATTCAGTTAGCAGCAGGCTATAAAGACAATTTCGTTCCCATAATTTTTACAGGAACGGTAAGGCAGGCTTACACGCAACGTACAGGCCGTACCAATATGGTTACGGAAATTGAGGCTTATGACGGCGGTTTTGCTCAAGCAAATAGCTATTCTAACATAGCTTTTAGTCCCGGTGCTTCCATGAAGGAAGTAATTACTCGTTTAAATTCTGACCTTATCGGAGCTTATCCAACACCTGTTATTGGAAATATACCTACAATAATAAATCAAAGAGCATCGGTTTATACTGGCCCTACTTTTAATCTTTTACAAAAAATTAGTCCTGTAGGAACTAATATAACTATAGATAACAATCAGCTTAAAGTATTAGGCAATAATGATGGTTTCTTGGTTAATGAAACAATTTTTAATATAAACTCTAGTACGGGTCTTTTAGATGTACCTATCCGTGAAGGTGTGTTTATTAAATGCAAAATGCTTTTTGAGCCTCGTTTAACTATTGGTCAAATAGTCAGACTTACGAGCGAAGACCTTCCTCAGTACAATGGCGATTATCCAGTACAAGGATTAGTCCATGAAGGAATTATATCAGATGCAGTAAATGGCCCTTGCACCACTACTGTAAGCCTATACTTAGGGCCGGGTGGGGTTAAATACATAACAGGCGGAGTAACCTTACCTTCATAATGTCATCAGTTACAAACATAGCCAATACATTACCAAGGTCTGCTCCAGACCTAAAGTTATTGCTTTCTCAAGTAACAAGAGAGCTATCTGCTGGTTTGGCAGTTGCACAAACTGCTACTATAAATAAGTTTTATTCAGATACGCAAACTGCTGATGTTCAAATAAATATGTCCATGATTCTTCAGTATATTACTGATGACAATGGGAACAATCAGCCTGTTTTAGCTTCATATCCACCCTTTGCAGGAGTGCCAGTTATAACTTTAGGTGGTGGTGGAGGTGCAGTAACTTTTCCTATTACGGCTGGCGATCAATGCATGTTAGTGTTTATTGATCGTGATATTGATAATTGGTGGCTATCGGGAACGCAGGGATTACCGCCTAATACGACTAGATTACACAACTTTTCAGATGCAGTTGCTATAGTTGGTCTTAGAAGTAAAACCAAAAGCCTTTCTAGCTATTCTACGACAGATACTCAGCTTTATGGCCCTGCTGGTAATACTGGCCCTACTGTTTCATTAGATAGTTCCAAGGTAGGCATTTATAATGCCTCTACGAGCCTATTGACTGTAATGAATGATATTATTACTGCTCTAAGAGCATTAAATGGCAAAACTGGGCCAGATTGTACTACTCAGATAAATGCAGCTAATGATGCTATAACTTCCTTACTTAAATGAGTGCACCATCAATGATTTTCAGGGGTTTAACCCCGACAGGAGATTGGGTATTCGGTCAGGGAAATAGTAGCTATTTAACCAATAATGCTGCCATAGCTTTAAATATACAGACTGCTTTAAAATTATTTTTAAACGATGCTTTTTGGGCAGCTAATCAAGGAATTGATTGGATCAATCTATTAGGCAATTTAAACACGGAAAACGCTATTTTAACTCAAATTCGCAATACTATAGCTAATTGCTATGGGGTTGTTCAGATAACGAGCGTAAATGCAAATTTCAATCGTTCGCAACGATTGTTGACCGTAAGTTATAACATATCCACCATTTATTCTACAAATATCTCAAGTTCGACATCGCTATCCATTTAACGACGATGCCCAACTAATAGATTCTTATTCCCAATACTATTGATTCAAACGGCCTTCAGATCCAGACGATTTCGGAAATTATAAGCGAAATCGAGTACGGAACTTTCGATTATCCGGGCTATCTGACAATTTTTCCGGGAGCAAATGTTAATGCTAATTCTCCAGATTCAAATTTAATTAATATCTTCGCACAGGCTAAATTGGATATGCTTCAATTTGCCGAACAAGTTAATTCACAATTTGATCCTGATCAGGCAGTAGGTACGATTTTAGATGCTCGTTGTGCTATTAATGGCGTTGTTCGTTTAGCTGGTAGTTACACACAACAACAAATACAGATTACTGTTTCTGCTCAAGTTACTTTATACGGATTAAGCAGCACACCGACATCTCCTTTTACAGTAGCAGATGCTCAAGGTAATCAATATCAACTTTTATCTGATGTCACTATTACCAATAGTACTTATCCTTATACAGGTAGTTTTGCTTTTCAAGCAGCCTTAATAGGGCCAGTTCAATCTGCTGCAAATACTATAACAAATATAGTTACTGTTACTTCAAACGTAACTGCGGTTAATAATAGCTCTATTTATACTACATTAGGTCAAAACGAAGAAACCGATGCTGAATTAAGACTTCGTAGATCGTTATCTGTTTCATTACCATCTAAAGGCTATTTAGCAGGATTAGAAGGTGGTTTGCTTACAATTAATGGAGTAAGCTATGTTCAAGTTTTAGAAAATACCGGAAGCACAGTAAACACTCAAGGTGTAGCACCTCATGGAATTTGGGTAACTGTAGCCACAACGCAGGCGTTAACTAGCATTCAATCCAACAATGAAACATTAGCTTATAATATAGCTACTGTTATTTACAATAAACGCAATGCTGGTTGTGCACAAACTAATACAGGTACAGGTGCTACTGCTACGGCATCAGCTTCAGGATCTACAGTTACTATAACTATTGGATCTGGTGGTTCTGGTTATATTTATCCACCTTTAGTAGTATTAACTGGCGGTGGCGGTACATATACATCAGCTACGGCGACAGTTGTTTCAGGAGTAGTTACCGCAATCACAGTTTCAGGAGCTAGTGGATATACATCAAATCCTACAGTAAGCATTAATCCATATACAACAAAAGTTGATATTACGCAGTTAGATGGAAATATATTTCCCGTTTATTTTGATGCTCCTATAATTAAAAACATTTATTTTAAAGCACAAATAGATGCTTTAACTGGACTTGTTCCGACATTAAGTAATCTTGCTACAGAACTTGCTTCATTAACAAGTTACGGAATAGGCCAATCTGCTGCTGCAAGTTCTCTTACTCAAACATTACTAACATTAGCACCAAACTGTTATGTAAGTAATGCTTTTGTTTCTTTTGATAATACTACTTGGGTATCAATACTAAACGTATCATCACTTTTAGTATCAGGCGTTCCTATTGCTTATCAATTTAGCTTACCTGCTAGTAATATCACTCTAACAAGCTAATGTCACAAACTGCTCCAGTCTGGAATACATCGGGTGCTCCTACTACAGGGCAGACTCCTTCGACTAATTTGGTCGAATTAAGCAATTATTATGTAGAGCGATTAATTTATCAATATTCAGATCAAACTAATGCACAAAGATTAACTGCATTAATGGTTAAGCAGGCTTTAGCTGATGATATTTTTACTGCTATAGAATTGGCATATAATATTGATACTGCGGTTGGACCACAATTAGATGTTATTGGTAAATATATAGGTGTTCCTAGAAACATAAATCCAGTATCCCCATCTCCTTATTTCTTTGGATTTATGAATTATGCTGGCGGTGGAAATACCAATGGTTTCCGTAATTATGCTCAAAATACAAACATACAAGGCATATGGGAAACTTATGCTACATCAGTAGCTCCCAAAACCGACTTAAGTGATATACAATATAGATTAGTTATCCAGCTTCAGATTATTTTAAATTATTGCGATAATACATTAGCATCTATTGAGAATTATCTAAATCTTTTACTGCCCGGATTCGTTACTCTTACGGATAATCAAGATATGACATTAACTTATACGGTATCAAGTGATGTACCTATAGGATCAGCATTATTGACAGAATTTTTACCTTCACCTATGGGTGTTGGAGTAAATGTAATTATCATAAGCATAGGTAGTACTCGTGTATTAAGCGACGGAACTACGGGTAGAATAACAAGCACAGGTGGTATAAGAGTTACATCAGCAGGAACTTAAAATCATGGCTAACGAAAGAATTATACAAATTAACGGTGGTACGAGGTTAAACAACTTGCGTAGTACCAATGACGTAATGGAGCTAGATAACTCAAGCCTTGGTTCTGCACAGATATCTGCTGCTGCTATGGCAGGCGGTATAGTTCTTGCGTATGGTAAAACTTCATTAAATCCAGCCAATTTAGTTTCAGGATCTACTAGTATTTATACTGTTGGATATGGCACGTCTATTACACCAACGCCAACATATGTTAATGCTACAGTAATGTGCCAATCAACTAATCAAACAGTATTGATTGCAAATGTTGTATCAGATTCAATAACAGGATCAGGCTTTTCTGTTGCTTTAAGTGCCCCAATTTCAGACACCACTCACACATTAGTTTGGACTGCGTATGCTTAATATGAAATACATTAAATTATTACTTTTACCATTATTGGCTGGTTGTGCTTTAGCTCAAACAACACCAATCAATAATCCTTATTTAACGGGCACGGTAACATTTAGCACTACTCCTTCTGTTACTGGTAATATGACTTATATAGATGGCTCTAATCATTTGCAGCCTTTAACATTAGGTACTGGATTAACATTATCTGGTGGCGTTCTTACCGCAAACACAGGAAATGGTGGTGGTGGCAATGTATTTTCAACAATACAAGTTGGTACTGATGCAGCAACTAATGCGGTACCTATTAATTTTAGCCCAACCGTAACTCCTATTTCTAATGTTGGTAAAGGACTTAGATTGAGTCCTGTAATTAACAATACAGCAGCAGGCGATTCTCTTTATACAATAGCAGTTGGTGGCAACATACAATCTTCTGCTGCATATTCAGGTGTTAATTACATACATTTAGATTTGGGCACACCTACTGTATCTGGAGCTTTAACGTTAAATAGCTATACGGATTTATATATTTCTCAGGCTCCTTATGCCCCAACCAGATATGGCATTTATCAACAAGGTGCTAATGATAATAATTATTTTGCTGCTCCTTCTACCTTTAATTCTTCATTACAAGTGAATGGCTCAACAACATTGTCTGGAAGTACTGCAACAATGCCTAATAGTATCGTATTTACTTCATCTGCTCAAAACTTTCCTGATGGATCATCATTTGCTACAGGTGTAAGCCCGTTATTCACTTTTAATAGTAGAGCTATATTTCAAGCTAGTTCTGGGTATGTATCTAGCTTTTCTGGATCAACTTATTTTAATGGATATCAATATTATAATCCTAGCTTATTTACATCTTCAAGTGGCGGTATTCTTTCTGTAAACGGAGCTACTGGAAAAGTTGGCGCTGCTACATTAAATGGATTAACTTGGGATGGTATATCAACTCTAGGATTAGGATATGCTTCTACTACACAAGTAGGTGGCGTTAAAGTTGACGGATCAACAATTACTATTAACGGATCGGGTGTTATTAGTGCAAGTGGCGGTGGAAGTTCAGGAGTTTCATCTGTATCTGGAACAGTTAGCCAAGTATTAGCAAATGGTACTTATGGTAGTGCACAAACAGGTGCAGTAACATTAACAACTCCACAAAACATAGATACTGGAGCTAATGTACAATTTAACACATTAAGTATAGGTGTTTCTTATGCATCAAACATAGGTGTAGATTTACAACCTACAGTAGTTAGTGGCGGTAGTGGCGGTGGTGGAGCTAAAGGCGTTCGTGCATCAGCAAGTATTTTAGCAAATGGAAATAACGACACAATTTATAGTGAAGCTGCTGGCGGTAATATAGCAGTTGGAAGTTTTACCGGTATTAATTATTACGAAAAATTTATTGGTGCTCCAACATTTCAAACAGGATCAGGAAATGTTACTAATGCTACACAATTATTTTTAGCAGGATTCGGAACGCCGGGCGTAACTATAGCTAATAAATACGGAATTTATCAAGCAGGTACAGAAACTAATGTATTTAAAGGTATTGTTGTATTACCTCATTCAACAGTTTCTGGCTTACCATCTGCAAGCACAGTACAATACGGAGAGGCTTTTGTGTCTGATGCCACTCAATCTCCCGGAAGTTCTATCGGCTCTGTAGTAACAGGCGGTGGTTCTTATATCCGCAAAGTATATTCAGACGGAACAAATTGGTTATTAGAATAATTTTACATCATGCCTACACAAGCTCCACAACTTCCTAGACAAACACCTGCTTTATTTTCTTCATCAGCACCTTCTTCTGTAGGTCAATTTGGTAGTCTTGCTTTAGGCGTACCTGCTACAAGCACAAACCCAAATACTATACAGGGAGTAAATTCCGGATCATATTGGGCTGGTGGCTGGCCTTCAGCAGTAGTTGGCACAAACCAACCTGCATTAGAAGATATGAATGGGCTATTTTATTGGATATCTTATTATGTTACATATGCGATGCAGGCAGGAATACCTGAATACGATTCAAATACTGCATATTATACCAACAATATAGTAAGTTATCAAAATGGTGGAGCTTATCCTTATGGGATTTATGTTAGTCAAACAGGTGTATCTGGATCTCCAAATCAAGGAAATGCTTTAAATAACACCAATTATTGGCTCCCATTATCTCAAACTTTGACAGGAGCCAATTTATGTAAGGCTTGGGTAGTATTCGATGGCACAAGTCAAAACACTATTGGCAGTCCATGTAACATTTTTGGAACTGCTTGGAATGTATCTAGCGTAACTTATAACGGAACAGGTATTTATACGATTAATTTCACCAATCCTTTATCGAATCCAAACTTTAGTTTTGCTGGTAGTGCTGGAGCACAAAACGGTGTAATTTGCGGTGCAGGTGATAACAATATTATTTGCGGTGCAGTTCCCGGATATACAGGCACACGAACTACAACTTCACTACAGGTCTTTTGCTGGGAATCTAATCTAAGCAGATTAGAAAATTCCGGATGCATTTCGGTTCAAATATTTGGAAACTAATCTTATGGCATACTATCAACAGTTACCTATAAACGTACAATTTTCACTGGTGTCTAACCCACCAGTAGGGCCTGTTGATGTTCAGACAGGTTTAGCACCTCAATTTTGGGTGCGTAGAGCTGCGTCAGTCAATGTAAGCATTTTTGATTCAAACAATGCTGCCGTAGATTTATCAAATATTGTATATATGCAGCTTGTTTTTTCAACAAGCCCAAGTGCAATAACCCCTTCAATTACTCAGACTGTATATCAAGCTAACATCAATTCTGGTATTACTTATCAGGCTTGGTTGGCTGGTAATGCTACACAAATGAGTTTTGTGCTTAGTCAGGCAGCTACCGATGTAAGTTTAGAAGGCCAAAATAGCTTTCCTTATTGGATGGAGCTGCAAGGCTTAACCAATACAGGTAATTTTATTACTTATGGGGCTGGTTATGTAGAATTTTATAATCCGGGCTATAATGTACCTGCTCCTACTGGATTCTATGTTTCTTATCATGCACAAGTAAGCAATAGTAGCACAACATTTACTGTAAGCCCTACTAGTAATTTACACACCGAATGGATTAATTTATACGGAAGTCCCGGATCGAGAAATTGCGTAGTTAGCGGATATGGCTTGAACCCCGGTGCACATGTGTATCTTAGATTTAGCACAGGAGTAGCGTTTGGAGTAACTATAAACGTATATGATACGAGCATAACTAATCCAATCCTTTGCACATTCACTTCAGATCAATACACCCCTGCTGGCGAACTTCACTTAGTCTGGAATGGCACAAACTATCAAGTTCTTGATACGATTGTACCTGCTGCCGGAACCTTATCTTAATTCCATGAAATTTATTAAAGCCATCAGTCTATTTTGCTTGGGTGCAGTTGCTGCAATAGCTCAAGTAAATGTTCAAAAGCAACAGGGCACAAATGCCCTTACTAATGGAAGTATCGTAGTTCCTAGTGGCGTATCTATTACTGCTACAGGTAATGGTCAGATTATTGCTACTAATGTGGCTGGTAATACAGTTGGAAACCAAGTACTTGCTGGTAATAACAATGGTGGTTTTCAAAATGTTACCATTGGTACAGGTTTATCTTTCACCAATAATACATTAAGTTCTACTGCCACTGGTACTGTAACTTCATTCAGCGTTACAACCAATAATGGTGTAGTCGCATCGGTTACTAATCCTACCACAACTCCAGTACTTAATATTAGCCTTACTGGCAATTTAGGTAGTGCAGCATTTACATCTACTAATGCTTATGATCCTGCTGGAGCTGCTGCTGCTGCTCAGGCTTATGCCATTCAACGTGCGAACCAAACAGGTACGCAACCTGCATCAACTATTACTGGTTTAGCAACTGTAGCAACTACTGGCAACTATTACGACCTTACTAATAGGCCAACTCTCAATGCTGGTACTGTAACTAGTGTAGGCGGTACAGGAAGTGTTAACGGAATTACTTTATCAGGCACAGTAACAACCTCTGGTAACCTTACATTAGGCGGTTCATTATCTGGCATCACAAATAGTCAGCTTACTAATAACTCTATTACAATTACTGCTGGCTCTGGTTTAAGCGGTGGTGGCAACGCACAACTTGGAAGCTCAGTAACTTTGAGCAATGCTGGTGTAACAAGTATTGTAGCTGGTTCTAATATAACTGTTAATTCTGCCACAGGATCGGTTCAAATTAGCGCATCTAACTCTGGTGGTACTGTTACTAGCGTAGCAGTTACAGGCCAAAACGGCATAGGTTCAGTTGTTACAAATCCAACTACTACGCCATCAATCACTCTCAATTTAGGTAACATTACTCCATTAAGTGATACTTCAGTTTTCAATGGATCTATTGGTCAAACAACACCAAATGCTGGTGCATTTAATAGCTTAAAAACAACTGCACTTACTGGTTACTTATATGGTAATGGTGCAAGCAATGTAAGTGCAGCTACAACAATTCCAACTACTGCTTTATCTGGTACTGTTACAAATGCACAATTAGCCAATAGCACAATTGTCATAGCTTCAAATAACACGGCTTTAGGTAGTGCAGTAACACAAGATCAAATTACAGGCTTAAGTTCTACAGGTATTGTGAAACGTACTGCTGCTAATACTTTAGCTACGGCAGTAAGTGGTACTGACTATGCTCCTGCTACTTCTGGATCGTCTATTCTTTATGGCAATGGAGCTGGTGGTTTTAGCAATGTAACAGTTGGTAGCGGATTAGCATTTAGCGGAGGAACCCTTTCATCAACTGCTGGTGGTGGTTCTGTAACTAGCGTAGGTTTAGCTGCTCCATCTGGATTTACAGTTAGCGGATCACCAGTAACTGGTTCTGGTACTTTAACTTTTTCAACTACGCTTAATGGTTATTTATCAGGCAATGGTGCTAATGGCATTACTGCTTCATCAACTATTCCAACGTCTGCTCTTTCTGGCACTATTCCAGCAAGTTCTATTACAGGATTAGCCACAGTTGCTACAACTGGTAACTATTATTCATTAACTAATCTTCCTACATTAAACGCAGGAACTGTAACTAGCGTATCTGGCACTGGTACAGTACAAGGTATTACTTTAAGTGGTTCGGTAACATCTAGTGGTTCATTAACACTTGGCGGTTCATTATCACCTATCAATTTAGGCACTCAAGTTACTGGAACTTTAAATGTAGCATCTGGCGGTACTGGCGTGACTACAAGCACAGGTTCTGGATCTGTAGTGCTTTCAAATTCTCCTACTCTTGTAACCCCAAATTTAGGACAACCAACATACGCTGATTTAACTAACGCAACTAGATTACCCCTAAGTTCTGGGGTTACAGGAATACTTCCAGTTGCTAATGGTGGTACAGGTAGTGCAACTCCAGCAACAGTAGCCGGCAACGGTATATCAGTAAGCGGTTCATTTCCTAATCAAACTATTACAAATACTGGTGTAACCAATATTGTAGCTGGTAGTAATGTTACCGTTAACGCTTCTACGGGTAGCGTTCAAATTAGTGCTACAAATTCTGGTGGTACTGTAACATCAATTAGCACAAACAACGGAGCTGGCGTGATTACAAGTGTAAGTAATCCAACCACAACTCCTAATATTTCAATTTCATTAGCCAACATTCCTAATACTGCGTTAGCAAACAATTCAATTACTGTAACGGCAGGAACAGGATTGTCTGGCGGTGGAACTGTAGCACTTGGCGGTAGCACAACATTAAGCAATGCAGGTGTTACTAATTTAACCGCAGGCACAGGTGTTACACTTAATGCATCTAGCGGTTCAGTACAAATTAGTGCAACAGGTACAGGGGGTACTGTTACATCAGTAGGTGGTACAGGATCGGTACAAGGCATTACGCTTTCTGGTACAGTTACATCTACTGGCAATTTATCATTAGGTGGTTCCTTATCACCAATTAATCTTGGTACACAAGTTACTGGCACATTAAATATTGCTAGTGGTGGTACTGGAACTTCTACACCGGGCGATTCTGCTGGCACAGGTGTTAGCATATCTGGATCTTTTCCTAATCAAACCATTACAAATACTGGTGTTACTTCAATAGTGGCTGGTAGCGGAATTACTGCAAATACATCTACAGGATCTGTAAATCTTATCGTTTCTTCATCTCCAGTAGCTACTACTGCAAACAATTTATTTGGTGGTGCAGCATATCAAATTCCTTATCAATCTGCTGCTAATACTACAAGTTACATTTCCAATGGAACCGCAGGACAAGTTTTATTAAGTGTAGGTACTTTAGCTCCACCTTCATTTAATAGTTCAATTAATTTATCTGGTTCCATACAAGGTGCTTCATTAGCAACAAATGGAAATTTATCTGCTGGTGGCACCACTACGTTAGCTACAAGTTTGAATGGTCTTTTAAAGGCAACATCTGGCGTAATATCAACTGCTACAAGCGGTACAGATTACGCACCAGCTACTAGCGGTTCATCATTACTATATGGTAACGGAGCAGGTGGCTTTTCAAATGTTACTATTGGCACAGGTGTTAGTTTCTATGGAGGTACATTATCAGCTACAGGTACAGGTGGCACAGTAACAAGCGTTGCCACATCTGGTTCAGTAAATGGTATTACTTTAACTGGTGGGCCTATTACTTCAACAGGTACAATTACTCTTGGTGGTACATTAAGCGGTATTACTAATAGCCAATTAACTAACAATAGCATTACAATAACTGCTGGTACTGGTTTATCTGGTGGCGGTACAGTTGCTTTAGGTGGATCAACAACATTAACCAATGCTGGCGTAACAAGCCTTGTGCAAGGTTCTGGCATTACATTAAACGCATCTACAGGTTCAATTAGCATATCGGCTAATTATAATGGTACAGTAACTTCGGTATCAGTATCTGGATCAAATGGCATTGGTACATCAATAACTAATGCTACAACAACTCCATCAATTAGTCTTAATCTTGGAGCAATTACTCCTACAAGCGTTTCTACTGGAGCTTTAACGGCAACAGGAACTACTACATTAGCTACAAGTTTAACTGGTGTTCTTAAAGGAACATCTGGCGTTGTCAGTACTGCAACTGCAAATTCAGATTACTTACCAGCAACAACTGGCAATAGTTCACAATTACTTGGTTCAACAGGTAGTGGTGGATTAACTAACGTTAGTGTTGGTTCTGGATTAACTTATTCTGGTGGTGTTCTAAGTGCATCTGGCGGTGGTACTGTAACAACAGTAACAACAAACAATCAAAGTGGTATCATAACATTAGTAAGCAATCCAACTACTACTCCAAACATCAGCTTATCACTTGGTAATATTACTCCATTAAGTGATACTTCAGTATTTAATGGAAGTATAGGTGCAACAACTCCAAATACGGGAGTATTTACTACTCTTAATATAAATGGATATGGATATTCTACAACTCCAGCATCTACTTCAAACAATACACAAGTAGCGACAACAGCTTTTATTGTTAATGCTTTAGCAACGCAAGTTACCGCAATCAATTCACAATCTGCTGCCTATACATTGGTATTAACAGATGCTAATAAAATGATTTATCATCCTAGCGCAGACACCACGGCTAGAACTTTCACAATTCCAGCTAATAGTTCTGTAGCATTTCCTACTGGTACTATAATTAGTTTCTTTAATGATACTTCTGCTGGTACAGTAACTATTGCAATTACCTCAGATACTTTAGTACAAGCTAATGTTGGTACTACAGGTTCAATTACTTTATCTGCTGGTCATACAGCTAGTATGATAAAAGTAACATCTACTCGTTGGGTTATAAATGTTAACTAATGAAACAAATACTTAAATTAATTGTAGGTTTAATAGCCGTATTTATTCTTACATTTCCCCCTCAATTATGGTCGGGAGCTAGTATGCAATATTACGCTAGCTTTGCATCTAGCAGCCCTGCTTATTTAATAGCTACTGGTTATGATGGATATTATTATAATGGCAGTAAAAATAATCAAACATTTGTTATTTACAATAGCCAAACATTTACTGTTACCAATCCTTCTAATGTAAACATAGCTATAATAGGTGGTGGGGGTGGAGGTGGTGGTGGTACAGATGGAAGTAGTTATGGTGCATCTGGAGGCGGAGGGGGTGGTGGAGGTGTAGTAATATTAACCAATTATCATTTATCTAATGGTAGTTACTCTATTACAATAGGTGCTGGTGGAGCAGGTGGATTAACTAGTAGCGGTCCTACAAATAGTACTAATGGAAGTAATACTACTGCTTTTGGATATACGGCTTATGGTGGTGGAGCAGGAGGAAATTGTTTAGTTTTCGATTTTGTTGGTGATGCTGGCGCATCTGGTGGTGGTGGAAGTGGTGGACAATCAGGCGGTACAGGCTCACAAGGTTATAATGGTGGTTCAGGTAGCAGTAGTCCTCCTTACAATTATGGCGGAGGGGGTGGTGGATATGTAAGCGCAGGAAGTAGTGGATCATCAGGTGGTCCAGGTGGTAATGGTGGTAGTTCATATTATTTTTCAGATTTTCCTGGATATGGCGCTTATTACTATGGAGGAGGAGGAGGCGGCGGTGGTTTAATAGATTCAGATCCGTACACAGGAGGAGGTGTTGATGGTGGAGCAGGTGGTACTAATTCTGGAGGTAATGGAGCAGGTCAAAGTCCTTATCGTCCTGCTGCTGCATATACTGCTGGTGGAGGTTATTATGGAGGCGGAGGGGGTGCTGGTGCGGATCAAAATTTTGGTTGGAACTCTTGGGGAGATGGAGGAGGCGGTGGACAAGGTATAGTAATTATTTGGCAAGGAAGTTAATATTATGAAATATCTAAAACTATTTTTAATTTTGTTTTTAACCAATATTGCGATTGGACAAACGTCTGTTAATCAACCAAGCAATCCTAAACAAATTTTTGCTAAGGTAGATAGTAACAACAATGTTGTTAATGTAATTGTATCTACGTCTGATTATATAATTACATTAGCAGATGCTTCTTCATATGTAGAAGGAAGTATTACAGGTGCAATTAGATATAATCGACCAATAATAGGTGGCACATTTGATACTACTAATAATGCTTTTATAACACCTAGTCCTTATTCTTCTTTTACTTTAAATACTTCTACTTTTAAATGGGAACCACCAATTCCTAAACCAGCAGAAATATATGGTTATCATTGGTATTGGAATGAAACTAATAAAAATTGGATTTCTATAATGCTTCCAAATCCACCAAAATCAATTTTAACAACAAATAATGCGACACCATGATTAAAAACTGGAAACAATACGCAGAACACTATGGCTATGGTCTTGTAGCCTCATGCTGGAACGCTGGTATATCAGCCCTTTACGCAGCATTTGGTCAAAGTGCTGGGGCTACTGTACTTAAAGACGTACCTCAACCTACAGAACACGAAATATTGACTATATTCTTAGGTGCGTGTGCCTTGGAAGCCTTAGCCTACTTTAAATCTAATCCTTTACCAACCATTATCGATGAAAAAACTAATCCTACCTCTACTCCTAGTTCTTAGTTTAACTGGCTGCGTAAGCACACCAAATGCACCAACGGCTAATGTTAAAAGCATTGCTCCGTTTGTAACGCAGGCTGCTCAGACCGCAGTACCATTGGTATTAGCTAAAAACCCTAGTTATGCACCTGTAATATCATCAGTTGCTACGGCTATACCAGCAGCATTTGCAGCAGGCAATTTAGATGCTAACTCAATATCTAATACCATAGTACTAATAGGTAACAAAAACCATATGTCCGCAGACGCCGAAGCCATTTTAGCTACGGCACTATTAGATGCGGTAACTTGGTATGAAGATACATATGGCGTAAAGGTGGCTGCTACTACCGATGCTAATGTAGAGATATTGTTAAACGCTTTTGCTTTGGGCTTACAAAATGGTGTAACCACATGGCAAAATTCTCAGCCTAAGTCCTAATGTTTGATTTTATATCCAGTTTATTTAGTGCCGTTGCTGGTTTCTTTAATTTTTCCAAACAAGAGCAATCACTAAACAATACTCCGGAAATGCAATCAAATGCACAAGCCAAGTTGATCCAAAAAGATAAAGATAAGGCTATTGACGATGTTAATGCCGACTCACTCGATCAACTTCGCAAAGACACTTCTGAATGATTTCTAGCAGGTTTCTCTTCATTTCCCTGCTAGCTTTAACGACAGGGGGTTGCGGTACTGTTACGCAATCTCCTGTTCTGTCTGAAAAACCATCATATGATGGTGGATTAGCCAACTCTGGTATAATTAACAGATACTACGGAAGTTACATTGTTACAGAATCTTTTAAAAATAGATACAATGCATTAATAGAAATATATGGTAACTCTAAGTTAGAAGATGGTTCTCCTATATTTGTACCTGCTTTAAAAAAAGATCAGGGTGTATCGTATGTTAATGGGCAATGGATAATGTCTATAGAAGCCATGAGTTATATGGTGCGATTAAGTTTATTAGAAAAAAGAGGATTTAAACCTTAACACCCATGCAAATAAACCCTAATTCAATCGACAGTTGGTTCGCCAAAATAGAACAACGCCTTGACCATCAGGACAAGGATTTAAAAGAAATTAAAGAGCAAACCAAATTAACTAATGGCAGAGTGACCAAGTTAGAAGATTATCAAAATAGATTAATTGGTTGGTCTGTTTGTGCTGCTGGCGTAGCAATTTTAGTTGGTTGGGCTATTGAAGCAGGCATACACATTTCTTTTTCAAAGTGATTTGTGAAGCCCAAAAGGTTTATTGTTTGCAGCGACATACATGGCGACATGCAAGACGACAATGCCGTAAGGTCATTGCTTGCATTTACTAAAGACTATAATCCTGAAATTAGAGTTATTGCAGGGGATCTTTGGGATTTCCGCAATATGCGTAAAGCAGCTAGCGAAGCAGAAAAACAGGCTTCTTTATCAGATGATTGGGAAGCAGGACTTGAATTTGCCAATGCCTTTTTTAAAGGCGGTAAAGAAAATGTATTAATGCTTGGTAACCATGATCGCAGGCTTTGGGATTGTCTTGAAAGCGATAAAGGCATGGTACGTGACTATGCGTCAGATGGTATTAAAAAGATCCATCAATACTGCAAGCGATGGAACTCTAAATTGATTCCTTATAATGTAAGGGAAGGATTTTATCGCATAGGACATTTAAAGGTAATACATGGCTTTGCTACCGGCCCTAATGCAACCGCAACGCACATTAATAGTTATCAGTCTAATATTATACATGGGCATACTCACAATATAGCCGTAGTAAGCATTAGATCATTAGAACCCAGAGAAGGGCGCGCAATAGGTTGCTTATGTAAACTAGATATGGCCTATTCTAATGCAAAGCTAGGCAGTCTTATGTGGTCACATGGCTGGGCTTTTGGAGAAGTTTATTCTAATAACGAATATCAAATATTTCAGGCTAGATCAATTGGAGGCAAATATCGTGTCGCCACAGAAATCAAAACATACTAATGGTTGGGCTTCAATGTTGCAGAAAGAACTTAACAGGAAAGAAAAACTTCCTGTAGGTAAAGGCTGGTACACTTTTCAAGAAGTTAAGAAAAAGCTTAATTTAGGAAACCACCGCCTTTATAATTTATTAAGCAACCTCAAGAAAAACGGAAAGCTAGATACCTTTAATGGTTTTATCTTAAATAATAACAAGTTAAAACGTAATGTTTGGTATAGACTTACAAAATGATTACCAAAGCAGGTTGACTTTTTAAATAAAGAAGCCGAAAGATATTCTCCTTCGGCTAAGTCGATCCCTTGCCAGAGATCAGGTTCCAATATGCGACCCTATTGACTATATTAACCCCATAACGGGGTTAGTATAGTCTTGCAAGTAATTATTAATTAGTTCACGCAACTTTCACCAGTATAAGCGTTTACCTTTATTTGTTTTAGGAGTCCAACTGGTTTTTGACGTTTTAATTTTCTTTCCGTCATAGTTTTTGAGTTTTATTCCGTGCGAGTGACCCCTGCATCTTGAAGACGTTGGACAAGACTTAGCATCTTGTTCTAGCTGAGTCCACCAATCCGGTAATCCGTCTGTCCTAAATATTTTAGCAGGCATTAAAGCTAACGCTGGGTTAATCATTAATTAATTTTGTATTTCTAATTTGGATTCAACTTTAAAATAACTATTTCTGTTCTTTCTTCTTCTTTTTTACGGACTTTGACCTGCTTAATTGTGTATGAGACTTCTTCTGGTGTATCGTCTGCGATAAGCATGGAATACCTCGCTGCATCAAGAAAGTATTTTCCGCAGAGGTTGTCTGGGTCGAGCAACCTTCTGCGATAGCTCGTAATGCAGACAGAAACGCTTCCTGTGTAGTATGTTTCTCTCTGGATCTGCTCCAATGATTCATTGCAAACAGTTTGTTTAGGCTTGGTACTGGGTGTTGCACTACTATTTTCATGTGGGTATAGCTGCTTGGCTATTTCTGCATGATATTTGTGGGGGATTTGATCTAATGTAAGGCGACTCATTCCGCACGAGCTTTTAGCATAGCATCTGCAATCTCATAAGCCTGACGAGCTACGATTGTATATATTTTTGGAAAATCAACGTCTGCCGTATCACTTGTGATGTATAAATCTAGCGATGCTAATGCCGACATAGCAAATTGGTCTCTAATCGTGGGTAATTGTACCTTATCGGCGAATGGTATGTTATCGTTATTCATATTATTTGTCTTCTGTTATTTTTCTTAGGTTGAAAAAACCATCGTATTGTGGGTGGTTTTTATGAAAGTATCTGGCAAAGTAAGGGGTAAGGTTGTTGTTAAGTTTATAAGGCTTTTCGTTAGTAATTACCGCCCATTCCCATCTCATGCGGTGCATGACCATATCGGCTGATAGGTGTCTATGGCCTTTCTGTATGGCTATAAGGGTTAGTTTTTCAAAAAGCGTCCATACCTCTGGGTGACGTGCAATAAACGTATTAAAGGCATTTTGTAGCCTTGTAGAACCTGTATTTAGGGGTAGTTCAAATTGCTCATTCATAGCTTGTATCCTTGTTTTCTAGATTCACATGGGTCTTGGTGTATCCAATCATGGCAAGCACGGCAAACGGGTAGCCAAAACTCAACCATGTTTAACAAAGAGCCATATCTGCCTTTTTTATGGTGTACATCAACAGTAGGTCGTTTTTTACACACTTCGCATGTAGGGTGTAGTTTTTTGTATTCCTTAGCCAAGGGATAGTAAATCCTGAGCCTGCTTGCTCGCTTGGTGCTTACAGGCTTAAGCCGTGTACGTTTCATTCATTGTCCTTGTCGTTAAATGGTGCTATCATTATAGCCATTATAAACCCGACAATAAGCATAGTCATTGCGGTAATGAATGTAACTTTTTCCATGTTCATTTTTTGGTCAGGTTAAAGCTAACATCTGTTACAGGGTGAGCTATGCGGTAAGCCGTGCCTATTGATAATATTATAATGGCAATGCTGATTGTATAAACTATTAGCAAACGTGTCATAGGTTCGGCTTTTTGTTCAATTCGTGACAAATGTGTTTTAGTGACGATCTCAGGTAATAAATGTGAGCGTATCGTATGTGTTTGCATATAGTAAACTCGCTGAACAATGGCTTTTCTGGTATATTGATACGTTTACGGATAACAAAGTCTTGGCATGAACATTCGCCATTGCCTCGGTGTAATCCTAAATCAACCAAGTAAGGATCTTCTAAAGGGTTATCACTTTGCACCCAATAACGTAACGGCTCGCCTTCCACTTCCCATACCTTAAGGTACAGGTCGCCATCGCTTATAAAGCCTTTATTTGTTGTTTCCATGTTGATGATAAATCATTCCATTTAATGGTATCAAAATCATGACCATGTGCATAATCATCATTAGGCCATTTAGCTTTAGCCTTTGATCTCCACTCTGTTTTAGGTTCTTTGTGAATATCATCTACTTCTGGTGTTGGTGTTACGAATGGTGGTAATGTCATATCTGAAAATTCGCTCCAATGTGAACAGAGGGCTGAGGGTGTTAAAGCTGCACCTCTGTATTTTTTTGCATATTTAGTTGCTCTGTTGTGAATATCTGAACCTGTAAGATTAGGAGTTGATGAGATTATTTCATCTAAACACTTCTTAACCCTCAAGTGTTCTGTTTTGGTTAATGTATCATGTGCTATACCGCAAGCAGTACATAAAGCCTGAAAAAGTATTCTAAGTTCCTTATTGTCCTCTTTTCTTTTGTCTTTCTCGGCCTGTTCTAAGTTCTTTTCGTAAGTATATACCTTGTCAATTATCTCAGTTAGAATCTTGGAGTTTATAGCTCCAAGACTCATTTTAAGATTATTTGTTATCAGGTACTGCTTAACTGCATTTGAGCATTTTTCTCCAAATGTCATACAACAAGGTCTCTTTCGGCTCTAAGTACTGATTCTATACCCGATTTAGCTAAATTTAGTGCCAATTCTTTAGTAAGTTTTTTATTAATAGAAGGAAGTTTGATGCCTTTTTCGTATTTAGATTTTTCTAATAATTCTAAAGCAAGATTTAGTCTATCAATTAATCCTTTATAAGTTTTTGGTAGTTTTATTTTTTGTGTTTTCATTTTTGTTTTCCAACTTGTTTTTCTATATCTAATTTGATGTATTTAATAACACGAAGAAAAGCCAAAGTATCATCTCTGTCTTTTTCAAATTTTTTACTGCCTTTGCGGTTTTCTGCGACTGATTTAAACCATCTTTTGTAAATCGGTTCAAAATACTGATCTAAAAAATTTAATGTAATTTCACGCCTGTGAAGATTCACCATAATGTTAAATTGCTTCCAAGGATATTCGAGTTTGTTTGTTTTCATTTTATTTGTAAATTATAGTTTTCTTGTATCGTAGCCAATCCTTGCAAACTAATATCGCCAGCCAATAAACCTTCCTTTATTTGTGTTTTATTGGCTTCAACAAATACTGTTTTGCGTTGGTATTGTTCGGGTAGGGCTTCGGGTTTAACTGCTATTTCGATCTTTTGACTTTTACGCCAAGATATTTGGGCACGAGCATCTTTAGCAACTGATCCAGATTCCATGTTGGTTGAAAGATAGGTTCGTAACCATTGAGCATTACCTTCAGCCCTTTTCCTGCGATTGTTGATTTTGTCCTGTTCGTTTTTTAGTGCCTCTGCTTCTGCTTCTAGCGATTTAATAAGACAGGCTACATCTAAGCATTTCTGTAAATGATCGCCTTCGGTAGCTTTTAAATCTTTCTCAAGATTCAGAAGGATTGAGTCCTTCTGTTCTTGAGTAAGTTCTTCGCTTTGTAGTAATTCATTGGCTGAATCCCAAAGGTTCTGCAAGTTGATTGATAGTTCGTAGAGTTTCATAGATTAAAATGGTACATCTTCGTCCTCAACATCTGGGTCTCTGCGTGTATTATTAATAACATCTTCTGGCACTTGGCTGAATAATGCCATTGATTCATCTAAGGCTTTACGAAACGCCAAATCCTGTTCTGAAGGTGGTTTATTATTGTAACCATTAGCTTCATACTTTGTTTGATACCATTTTAATTGATATTCAGTTAATTGACCTAATGTAAATCCTTTGTTTTTACCGAAGTGAACAACAACATCTCTCCAGCTTACAGGTTCACCAACCGCTTCTCTCGGTACTTCTATAATATTAGACTCATGTACAACTTTCTGTACAGGTTTCTGTACAGGTTTGTATGCTGGTTTTGATGCCTCTGCTTTGTTAATATTAATAGCTTCTTCCTGCGGAATTTCTTCTGCTGGTGTAGTTTCAAGCCCTGCGTTCATTAACACTACAACGTGAGCAAAAGCTGAACGACAAACACGGCTAATAGCACGAGTCTGTGCCATAGCACGTTGTGCATATTTAGCTCTAGCTGACCATGTTTTTTCATCTGCACCAACAAATCCTTCTGCTCTGGCTCTTACTTTACCATCTTTATCAATAAGAGAAGCGACTGCACTAATACCGCCTTCAACTTCTGTTACTGAATCTATTGATGCAATACAACCATGCGCTGCTGCGATTGATTGCCAACCTTCAACACGAACATAATTGCGTCCCTGTATCTTCTGTGAGGTATTGATAACAATATCTCTGCATAGCCCTGCAATATCTGTTGCTTGGCGATGATTTAATTGTGCACTATTTGCGACTGATAGTTCTGTACTCATTTTAATTTAATTCTATTTGAGTTGGATTTCCTGCTACTAAAGGTTGCGGTAATAAATATTTGGATAAAAATTTATGTATCTGTTCTTGTATTTTTACGGGTGTAGCTATTGCTACATTATCATGCATTATCGTAATAAAACCTGCCTGTAGAATAATTAACTCTTTAAGTTCCTTTTCGGACATATCGGTAAGTTCGTCTGCTATATGTGCCATCAAGAACATACGAACAGGTTTTAGTGGTGGGTATATTTCTGTTTTCATTTTGGATTAAAATTGTGAGCTTTGAGAAACTCTATCATGGATTTAATTACATCGCCTTGAGTGATGCTAGGATTGTTGTCTTGTGCCTGTTTAAACCATTCTTTAATCTGTGCATCTATCTTGGTTTCTACTGTGTATGAAACCCTGATGCGTTTATCATCTGGATTAAAACGTGGTCGGCCTGCACCTTTGACTACTCGTATTTGAATGTCGTTCATAACTTGTGTTTCTGTGAAAGCTCTTTGTCGATAAGAGCTGGTATAACTTCGATAGAGTCGTTAAATAATGACTGTATATGGTTTGATACAAATTGGCGTTCCTTGCCTGATTGTATCTGTGAATGACGGCCTAGATTAACCGATATGGTGGCATCGGGCTTGCGGTGCATCTTTACATTAACAGGTTTGTTTTCGTAATGACCCAAATCAGTACCTGACCATACGGATACAACCATCTTAACTTTTAAACGGATATTATTCATAGTTCCTTTTTTTTCTGTGACGTGGGATACGACCCTCGCAAATAGCTTCCTCGGATATTACATGCCGTAGTTCTTTATCGGCCTTATCCTGCTCCTTAAATGTAGCAAGAATAGCCTCATTTATAACCTCTTCATCGTTCATCGTGTAGGCAGAAAGACAGGTTGAATGTACAAATGCAATAATAAAAGTGAACAAATTAAATAATTATGCGTAAACACGGCATCATTAATAAATAATTCTTTTGTATTCCATTCCCGTTATTCAATAACGGGAGTTTTATCGTTAGCGAAAACGCAATTTTACTAACGATAAATTTATCTCCGTGATCTAAATCAGATCATTATCCGATATAACTATACTTGAATCGAAGATCTGTGCTTTTAAAGGGATTTTCATTTTTTTATAAATAACCATTTCCTGCTTCTTTTTTTCCATTCACCTTTAACACCTTTGGTTTTACCGCGTTGTTGTATTTTCCCATCAACCCAAAAATCATATTTAAGTGCGGTTAAACCAAGTGCTTTAAAACCCGAGGCTTTATAAATAGTTCCAACATGGCCTTGTCCACTATCAGCATAAGTAACAATACCTTTAACGGCTACCATTTTCTTTAGTAGTTTAATTGTAATGGCTATACATCGGCTTTCACTGTTTTTTGGACAGTCAGGACTAAGTGCTAATCGTTTAATTTCATACCAGCCTTGTTGTGTATGACGATCCCAATAGCCTTTTAAATCTGTAGCATTGGGAGGGCCATAAGATATACAACCAAGTAAATTATCATTATAAAAAACACCAAAGTTTATAGAAGAAATAAATCTTTGGGTTTTTAAATAATGCCATTTATTAAAAACTTCTAATGCGTCACTAAATTTTATGGGTTTATATTGTAATTGGAGCGCAGAGGTCGGAATTGAACCGCCACTACTTTCTTGGAGTAGAAAATGTTCTAGCATTAAACTATCTGCGCCTAAATTATTCATCTAGCTCTAGCTTCTAACATAGCATCAGCTAATTTATAAACTATGCGAGCAACTTCTCTAGCAAAAATGCAATTTCACTAACGATAAATTTATCTCCATGATCTAAATCACAACATGGCGGTTAAAAATAGTGGACAGTTGCGTACAGTAGCGGACAGTTGCGGAAAGTTGTTGATTATATGCATAAGTTGCATAGAGTGGTGTTTGTGCGGTTTATATAGCTAGAACTATATTGTATTCGTACATCGTCTAAACAACCTCACTAGCGTGGGGTTTTTTAGTGCCTGCTTGACAAGACCCGTTAAAGGACTACAACGAGATTATATCGTTACGATGGCGATATACTTTCGGCAATACAGTTTCTAGCTTTGTAAGTTTGGCTACTACATATAAACTTTCGCAACCGCACTCTTGAAGCTAGAAACCCTAGTGAGTGAAGGTGAAAGATTTTGGTAGCAATATTGACCACAAACCATATTGCTTTAAATCCTATTAGAGCCTAGCTCTAGTGAGATACTACTTTTCCGACCAAGCATGATGTACAGGGAGATCCTGTAATAGGGTATATATTGTTAGGCACTGTGTCTATATTTGAGTAACCTTTTGAAACACTTGGCTCGGACTTATTGAATAGATAATGCCAAGTAAGCTAGTAGTATTGTTGTAAACTGTGATGTCCTTATTGGAATCATAAAACCTACTCATTCCCTGTATAGGGGGTGAGGTGTACCTGTTTCGAGCCTATTGGAAACGAAAAACCGACTATCGGTTAAGACAGTCGGTTTAACACATATAAAAAACAATTAGACTTTAAAAATAACCCGATCAGTCTAATCGGGTTAAATAAAAAATCAATATATTTAAAACCTGATTAGCCGATTTTGTCCTGACTGTATGTAACGGTGTCTGATGTGGTTTCGTAATGAGTTTCGACAGGGAATTTCTGCATTAGAAATGCACGATAATTTTTAGCCTGTGATTTAAATAACAATCTAAACAACTTACTTGCGTCTAACTTATCTAACAAATCCATTAAAACGATAAGTTGTTCATTGCAAATCTCACATTCGACATTGGCTTTATCACGATTTGTTTCAGCCTTATTTAATTTAATTTGTAATTCACATTGTGATTCCTTTATATCATTTAATCTTTCTAAAAGATATTTAACATCATCATTAGCATATTTAAGCAGTTTTAAACAATTCTGCTTTTCATCTTTTATTAGCTTTTTCTTTGTAGTTTTTTTATTTTTCATTTTTAACTTTGGTTATTCGTGTTTCGTGGTCAAAAAAGTATTCTTCTATAATATCAGGTGGCACAACCAAACCGCCTGTCACTTTGGATAAAGCTATGTATTTATTATCTACAATAAGCACAACGACATAGGGTTCTCCCTCGAATTTGACAAATTGCCCCTGTCTTACATCTTCCAGATTCATATATAATTTGGCTTGATTGTGGGTATAATAGGTTAAATTTAGGGGTGTGCTACTTCCTTTCTCTATATCAATCCCACAATGGGATCAAGTTAAGACTAATGGGTCTATACCCCATATGGGCAATCAACCTATTCGTAACAATAGCCCTCATGCCCAGAACGTAGCTCGCATGCATGCGGAAGGTAATAAAGCAACCTATACAACCGCATCGAAACAAGTACTACAGGACGATATTCCACAACATGATAAACTTCAAAGTCCAAAGCCCAGTTTACGTCAAGGGGGCAACCTCAATCTCTTCTAACCCAACGCTAGGTTATAATAACACATGGATACAACAACCGATACCACAGGTCGTCAACCAACCTACCCTCAGCACGGCAATCTCCCCTACGATAACTGTGCCCCCAAAAGCTCAGTACACGCCCAGAACGTAGCTCGTATGGCTAGTGCTGGTGAGATTACAGGTAAATCTGAAGCTGCTAGAATTTTAGGCAGTAGCACATCAGCAAAAAAAACCCATGCATCACAAGTAAATGGTGCACAGGGTGGCAGGCCAAAAGGTTCTTAATGCCATACGTTTCTGAAGCACAAAAAAAGTGGGCACATACCGAAGCTGGCATGAAGGCTTTGGGTGGCAAAAAAGCCGTGCATCATTGGGACGAAATGACAAAAGGCAAAAATTTGCCCGAGCATGTACGCCCCAATAAAACGATTGCCCAAAACCTAGACGAGTGTGTCAGGCAAAACGATTTTACTAAGTTCGTAAAAACATCAATCGCTAGGCATAGACCTAGCGATGAATGTCCTAATATAGAAACTACTTAACGCTTGTAGCTTTCTGTTTTGCAGTAGTCCAAGCCCATTTCCAATATGTCATGGTCGGACATATTGGTTTCTTTATCTCTAGCTATTTCCTCGGCTTGTTCCTGCGACTCTGCTTCAACAAAATGCATTACCTTAAGCGTGTAGTGGTTAATGACTGTGTATTCACTCATTGTCTTCGCCTTCCTCATCATTTACTTCAGTAATATCTAAATAATTAGAGCTTGTTTCTAATGGCTCATAATTGAAATCTTCAAAGAATTTTTCATTAGCTTCATCTTCATCTTCAGCTTCTATAAATTCCTTATAAGTTACAGTTTCTGAATATTCAATGCAGTATGTTTTCTTTTTAGTTTCTGTGTCTGTGTTTGTTTCTGTATTTGTTTTCATTTGAGTTTTTATTTTTGTTATTACCATTGTTCGTATCCACCGCAAGTTCTCCAAAGCACGATATCGGCTTTATACCAATCTCGTTCATCTGGTTTAATTTTATTAAGGTTGTTTTCAATAGCATCAGCTATTTCTATACATTTATCTTCTGATATTATTTTTCCATCATTGTAATGACAGAGTTGAGACGTATCTATTTCCCATTTGTCTAAGTAATTTATTAGTTCACTCCAACCGCTCCAGTTGTATCTTCCCCAGACAATACCATATTCATCTTGAGGTGCATCTGGTGAAGGGTTAATTGGTTTTAAGTCCATGCCCATTGTTGTTATCCTTTTTATTTAATTGTTACTGTTGTATATATAACCCAACGCTAGGTTATTTACCCTCTTGGGATTTAATTTCTTCATAATGAGATAAAGCATTATCTTTTAATGCTTCTATTGTATCTTCTATACATTCCTCGACAGATTCCTTGCCGTGGAATGATCCTTTCCCATGAAACTTATGAGCATCAATAGCTCCTAAAACGATCCATTCTATAATATTTTCCCAGTCAAAGGAATCTACCCTAATAGGATTAGTATTGTTATTGTTATTAGTGTTTAACGATTCTGTATTTTTGCAGTTTGGCATTGTAGTATTTATTTGTGGTTGAAAAAATCCCGAAAAAAATCGGGGAAATTAAAATTAAAGTATTTTTATTTATAAAATTAAAAAAATCAAAAAACGAGTTAATAGGTGAACGTGTTCTATACCGAATCCGTATTGAACGTAATATATACGGAATCCGTATTGAACGCACTCATTACCGAAACGCATTTGCGACTATATGACGCAAGCGGGTTTGATGATAACTAAATAAACTTAAGATTTTCGGGGGAGTCCCTTATTTTTTTAAAAGTATTCATAAGTGTTTTTTATTATTTTAAGACCGCCCCCGAATTTTATTACAAATAAAACCGCTAAGTCATAGTCGGAAAAAGTTTTTAAGTAATTGCCCGAACGTGTAGGAATCCAGACGGCGAATCCGTCTGACTGTTTTTTGTATTGAACGTGTTTAATAGCTTTCGTGTTCATTTATTACCGCTTAAAAATTAAGAGACTGAAAAAACCCTTACCGGTTAAGGTAAAGGTTTTTTAAGGCTCTAAAATTATTTAGAGACCTTGTAATTTAGCGTCTGTATATAGATCCTCGTCTGTTTCTTCGGGCAATAAGCCACGTTCATAACTGTAAGGTTTATAGTCTGCAAACGCCCTGCTAGCTTGACGTTCAAACCCGTAGTCCTTAACAGATGCAATATACGGCGTGAATTTCTGCGTCTTAATTAAGTTGCCGTCAATAAACTGAGCATGAGTATTTTTACTAAATTCCCCGAGAAAATTACCGCCAGAAATGCGAACACCTTCACGAGTAGTAGAAAAACAATACCCTAGCTCAGTCTGACCGCAATATAGAGACGCTCTGGAATCTCTGACCACGTCTAAAATTTCTCCCTGCTTAGTTGCGGATAAAATCCCGAAAGCATAGTATCCTTGAATACAGTCTGCTATATTGTCGAGGGAGTTGCCCTGCTTAACGCCATGTTTCCATGCGTTGAGTATTAGCTCAGAGTCGCACGAAGTACGCTTTGAATTTTTATAATACTTTGAGGACACCACACCGTTGTGAATCAACGCAGACGTGCCTGAAAGCATCGGGTGACAATTTTCTAAACTCACGTCACAGGTTGCCGTGCGAGCGTGAACAAGTAAACTTCCGCCGTTGCTTTCCAGTTTATCCGAAAGCGTATAAAAACCCTCAACGAATTTAGGTAATGAATTGCCCACCACGCTAGGAGTTGAAGATTTCAAATACACTAGCTTACCGCTTGTACTTATCCAAGTTGCCCCGAATCCGTCTTTTTCGCTTATAGAGAAATCAGTCCAGAGAGCTTGAATAATTTCCGAAAGTTGCTTCGGGTTATGGTGAGTGAGAATAGCTATTTTACACATATTATTTAGTCGTTAGTAGATTCATTTTCGGTTGCGGGCGTGGTGGACGTATATAAGCGAGGGTTCAACTCTTGGTGACGTTTGAGCCAATAAGACTTTTCGTATTCACAGAGCGGAACGAGTGCGAGAGCGTTTATACCCTCTACGTTTTTTGTAGGAGCTTTAATAACCATTAAGGTTTCAAGCAAACGAATCCACGATATTATCTTAGTATAATCAGTCGTTCCAGAATGTAGGCGAATCTCCAAAGAGCGATAACGGCGAAACGAAGCAAAGTTGACGGCGTGATAACGATCATTCGGATTTTTGGTCACTCCAAATTTACAAAAGTTATTTTCGCCGTTCACTCCCCTGCGAGATTCGGGCACGAATTCCCTAAGAGCGTATAACCACGCATTTAATTTTTTAGCTAATTTGTAAACGTCATCTTCAGCCCTGCCTCTCACGTCTAAATGTACATGGAGACCGCAAGATCGGTTTACTTTATGCGTGTTCTTAATAAGATTAGTGAAGCGACTCAAACGCATTTCTAACTCACTACGCTTAACGAGTAAGTTAAATTCAATGGCATTAGGTAATTGAATACTTCCATCGCCTTTTTCCCTAGCCCACAATGGCAATTTATCGCCTAAACTACCGCCCACTCCACACTCAATTTCAACGCCTATGCACCGATCATATTTAAAATTATCCGGCGTTAATGGCATTTGACGATACTTTTTAACGATGGATACATTGTTAAAATTCACTACGTCACGACCCTGAGCCCTTTTGTGTTTTCTAAGAGCAAATAAACTGCGTGTAAAATTTGAACCTCTGTTTATCATTATTCCATGAATAAGCTCACGCTTATTACTAGCCTTGCGTAACAAGGCTAAAGTTGAGGGAAACTTTAACCACTCAGACTCTTCCGCAATACTTGAAAATTGAACAGGTAGTTTAATTTGCGTGCTATTTAAACAATGATCGTAATCTCTGTAATGGTATTCTACGTCATGGTATCGAGGCTCTATAATATCAAAAACCCTTTCAAGGTCTAAACACGATGCGTAATTTCTCAGAATAAAATTAGTGTTCGTCTCGTTACATGTAAGAACACGTTCACCGTTACACCAATTAGCAAACGTGCCATTTGCACACGCAGAAAATTCCCTTAAGGCAACTTCCTTAAGAAATGACCGCCTGCGTTTTTCTAACTTTATAGCTAGTAAGTTAGATTTCATGCTTCCCCCCCGTCTAATGAGTAAAAAGACTCATCGCTTTCAGCATAGCCAAGTATAACCTGAGGTTCTTGCGTTTCGCTTACTGATAACACCGACCAACCCGAAGCCCTAAGGGATTCGATTAGGTTAACAGACTTTTCATAGTCTGCACCGACTTTGTTTAGCTTAACAGATACAATAGTCATTTGAGTTTATTTAGTTTAAGCCGAGTTTATCCCAGCTTGATAACACACTATATTACCTAGGGAACTATTCAAGCGAATAATTCACGCTTATTTATAACTTAATACCTTGACCCTAAATCCTAAGCAGATGAAAGACAGAGCGTGACTGTAACCTTGACCAAAGATAAATCCTTAAAACCCTTAACAGAGAAAGAACAGACGTTCCTAAAGGGAATCTTCGAAGGGAAAAGCCAAATAGAGTCATATAAGGAAGCGTACCAAAAGCACCACCTAACCAACCAGCAAGCCAATTCTCAACTATTCAGAGTCTTAAACAGAGAACACATTAAACGACATATAGCCGAACACAAGAAAGCAGGAGCGTTGGGTTTAACCCTGACCCTACAAGAGAGAAGGCTAAGGCTAGCAGAGATAATCAACGACAGATCTGCTAGCTACTCAGACGTCATAAAGGCTATAATGGCAGACTCAGCATTGGCGGGCGATATTGGACAACGGCTCGAGTTGACCGAATTGACCAAAGAAGGCTCGTCTCTCTCTCGTCTTAAAAACTCTTCGATACAGGACAAGATTGCCTTTTTACGACAACAACGTGAAAGGGAACGTACCGAGCAGACCAGACCTGACCAGACCTACCCAGACCCTGCACCTGCCCTACCTGACCAAACAGAGCCTGCACCTGCCTTGCCTATACACCTAGAGATCATGCCACCTGACCAAACCAGCCCAGCCACTTAAAAACCATGCCAGAGTAGGGAGTCCAAGTACTAAAACTAAGCCAATCTCAAATAAATATAGACCTATACACCAAAAAATAAAAAAATATTACATAAACTGGTCGATACTAGGTATTTATGTAACAAATCAACCCTATGATTCAAAAAAATAATAATAATTTGTTAGAAGTGGTCGATACGCCAGGAGATATTGAAAAAGAGTTTATTAGTTTATGGACGTATTTTAGTGAGGTATTTATACCTGAAAACAAGATACAGTTACCACTTAAAACTTTTCATAAGAGTATTTGTGATACGTTACAAGATGCGTACTTGGGGTTGTTGCCATCTCATATCCAATATGTGATTATTAACATCGCACCTAGAACGGGTAAGACCAAGATATTAGAAGCCTGTTATACATGGGGGATAGGGTATTTTCCTGATTCTCAGATTATCCATTGTTCGTATAGTGCGGATATAGCACAGGTTAATTTGGATTATGTGGGTAAGGTTATGGAAAGGGATTGGTATGTTAGCTTGTTTGGGAATCTGTTGGATAGTAAGAGGGCTGATAAGATTACCACAGTATTTGATGGTAACATCTATGCACAAGGCACTCAGGGCACGATTACGGGCAAAGGTGGTGGCCTTAAAAGGCCGGCAGGGGGTGTAATAGGGGTAGATGACCCTGCGAAGCCAGATGATGCCTTATCGAAGAACAGAAGTGCCGAAGTGAGGCAATGGATAGAGACCACGCTTAAGAACAGAAGAAATTCTGACAGGTATTGCCCGATTATCATAAATGCTCAAAGGTTGAGTCCTGATGACCTTTGTGGATACCTGCTTTCTACATATCCTAACCAATGCCTGCTTTTGAAATTTCCTGCGTTGGTTAATGACATTTCTACCATACCTGAGACAATTAGTACCGATACCTTACTTGGGTTAAAAAATACTAGGGTTGGGCGGTATGTATTGGCATCTCAGTATCAGCAAGAACCCGTGGCTCAGGGTGGTAATTTGATTCAGGTAGAATCCTTACGCAGGCATGACAATGAGTTACTGGGATGGGAAGATAAGATTATGACCTGCGATACCGCTATTAAAAAAGGGCAGGGTAATGATTGGTATGTGATACAATGCTGGGCAAAGCATAAGGGTAAGGCATATTTGCTGGATCAGATTAGAGGTAAATGGACTTTGCCTGAGTTTGTGCGTACCGCAGCCGTATTCTATAGAAAACATTGTGAAGAGCAAAAAGACTTTCCAGTTAGCAGATTTATGATCGAAGAGGCCGGGTCGGGGCCGGGAATCATGCAAAGTTTAGGTGAGATTGGAATTCCCACCACAGGTCTAGTCAGGGTTAAGGACAAAGGTAGCCGTATTAACGATATATTAGCTTTCGTTGATTCGGGCATGGTTTACATTCCAAGAGAGGAATCGAATCCGTGGGTATCCGAGTTTTTGATGGAGTTATCCTCATTTACTCAGGACGATACCCATGCTCACGATGACCAAGTCGATGCTTTTGCGGACGGGGTAAATCAATTACTGGGTAGCGGTCTATCTATTCTTGATGTGTTAGATAGCCTGAACAATTTACAAAGATGAGGGCAAAGCAGCTAAAGTTTACAGTTGCCGATATTGCCAATTACCAAAAGGTAGATCGTAAAGTCATATACCGAGACATCAAAAAAGGTAAATTCGACCCTTATTACTTACCAAGTTTAGCCAGATATTTATTATACACCAAAAAAAGAAAGAAAGTTAAAAATACCATGAGCATGATATTCAACGACCAAAGCTATTCCAAAACGAATACCTACAACCCAGATACCCCAGATCACAAAACTGATGGTCAATCTGTTTTCACTCTTAACGGCAATGATTGCGTAGCTACTTTTAACAACTGCACCTTTGACGGCTCAGATGTTCATTGGGGTTTCAAAGCAACCGCATCTTTAGCTCCAGATGGAACAACTCCGATTGTCATCAATGGTGCTTATTACAATAATTGCACCTTTATTGATGGTCTTGAACGTGCCTATGACCAAGTCAGGGGTGGTAATGTTGTATTTACAGACTGCAAATTCATTAATACTGGCAAGTATCGAAAAATAGTTAAAAACGCATTGGAAGTTAGTTCATTTTGTGACTGCGGTTTAAAAGCTGGTGTATTCAATGTTGAGTTTATTCGTTGCTCTATCAATGACGTGCTACTTGGCGATTATTCGATCTATGATCAGATAAAACGCCCCAAAACCCGTGGCATTAGCTTTGATAGCTGCGTAAACCCTAATGGGGGGCCTATTTTTGTCCGTGGTTGGTATGCTGATGCCAATACAATTTGGTCAAAGAATACACTTCTTGATGTAAATATACATCCAGCATGGATGACCACCGCTTACTTTGATTTTGAAATGAAATACGGGGATAATCGTAAAGATCTCCCCGGTGAATTTGTTATAACTCCTGTAGAACTAACGCCTGTTACAAATCCCTTTGCCCAGCAATCGGGTTCTTTGACAACGCACGTTGTAAATCAGAGTTAGACTTATTTATCTGATCTTTCATATCCTCTAACTTTCCGTTGAGGTGTAAGAAATCGGTAGTCCCGATATGCCCTAGTTGGCATAGAGGATCTAACCATGAACTTCCGCCACACTTCAACCATCTATAGCAAAGATAATAATCCTCGGTGATATACCTTGGATATTTATCTCCAAACCATAGATCATCTACTACGCCCATACTGAATACATCGTGCATAACGTCTTTGTATTCAAAGGGTGTAGAGTTTTCGTCAGAGTAGTAGGCGATTTCTGGAAAATGAGCGATGATGAAGTCAATTACCTTCATCTTGTGTAACAAAAATCCAGTACCTAATGATAAAGCTGGAAGTAAACCCTGAGAGTTAGGTGTATTACTATTAAACTCACCTACCCAAGTAAGTGGGATTTGTTTCTTAGGATAAGCACCACCTACCATATCTACATCATGGGAGAGGATACGCTCGATCTGTTGAGGGCCAGCATTTATATCAGAATCAATCCATAAAACCTGACTTGCAGGTGTCTGTCTGGCTAACCAGAGCAGAGCATTACGGGCTTTGGCTAAACCAAAACCGCCTATTTTACGGACTATGAACTTATAACCAGCTATCTCGTTATGCGATAGATACGCAAGTATCTGGGAGGTTTCCCATCTGATAGAACCAGTCATGGGAACGCCTACGAATACTAACTTTGGATCTCGGTCAGCAGGTTTGACGTGCTTGCCGTATATTTCATTGTGGGGGACAGGCATATTCTTTTTGTTGCCTTAAATTCTTTATGCGTCAATGACGTAAATATGTATTCGTTAATTTCCAACCTTTCGGGGTGCGTTGTTAACCTCTAAATTCTATAACTTTGTTCGACTCTCCTCAAATCTTAGACCAACACGGAAACCCAACTGCTGATCGTACCAATTCTGTACCTTCAGGTATTGGTCAAGATCTCATCGAGAAATTTAATAGCGAACTAGCATCAATTAAACAACAAGCAGATAATATTGACCGCTTAAACGGAGTTATGGGCGGTTATTCAGGTCTCGTACAAGGTTTAAATTTCCAAGGACAATTTGCTGGTTATCCGTATTCACCAGAAACAATTTCTCAGCCTTACACATTAGCAAATGCTAATGCTTATGTTCCGCTTTCACTAAATCGTATTCTGTTGTCATACTCATATATGACGCAGGGTCTTTTTAGAACTGTAGTCTGCCAGCCTGTTGACGATGCATTGCGTGGCGGTTTTCAGATTAAAGCTCCAGAACTTTCACAAGAAGAAATTACGCAGTTGCAGCGTGTGATGTCACGCAATCGCAGTCAGC
>Ga0214246_1000040_pt1 | contig 47637 bp, 61 predicted proteins | sample TroBogypolimnion_41_FD_153084 | JGI IMG/M metagenome (GOLD analysis project Ga0214246, IMG submission 153084) | Freshwater microbial communities from Trout Bog Lake, WI - 29MAY2009 hypolimnion | ecosystem: Environmental > Aquatic > Freshwater > Lake > Hypolimnion/Profundal zone | place: Trout...
ACATTGAAGACAAACTGAAAAGGCAATTCCGCCGCACCGCTCGCAATAGCAGCCGCTAACAGTGGCGCTACTGGGTATGTTGGTATGGTGATGTTGATCGCGTTGCCTGTGCCGAATGTGACGTTGATTTGATAGGTCTGCGGCAGATTTGGTGCGGTCCCATTTGTGCCGATCAAAAAGCGCATGATGCGTTGTTTCAGCCAGCGTATATTGAAAACCTTGCCGTCACCTTTATAGAAATGCCAAGTGAGCAACCGCTTGTAAATATCATCAGTTGTGATGCTAGAAGTCGCGGTTGTGGTGGTTTGTGTGTTCAATGGCACTTTATAATTTGGGCCGTAAGTGTCGAGAGGCCCAATATCGCTTGCCATAGTCCCTGGCAACGAAGGCCGAGGATATCCATAAATCCCAGCGCCAACCCAATCAAGCAAATCACCACTTATTGAATCTAAGGTATATACTGGAAGATTTAGATTGTTAAACGTATTGATGTATTGTTGCGTGATTGTGTTATAAGATGCCACAAACGCTTGCAAATCATCATCATCAGAATACTGCTGATAAAGATATGATGGGATTGTATTTTGAAGTGTCCCGCTCATATTATCCCTGCGAAATGGTGATGAGCGTTGAATTGGTCAGAAAATAACTTTCTGAGTCGCCAGATATGACGCCTGTTCCGCTGGCGGGATTTGTAAGAACGCCATTGATATAAACAGAAAAGACCATGCGCGTTAAATAGGCAGTTTGAAGAACGCTTGCGGTAGCAATTTGAAAAGCATTCTGCAATTCAAACAGATTCATTGGCGCCCCAACAGGGATGCTGTTAATATACTGAACGAGCGCATCCGAGCCAAGCGAGGCCATAGAAGAAGCAGAAACAGCAAAAGTTGAAGTTGTATTCCAAGTAAGCGAAATCGAAACAGATTGCACAGGAGGAACAATATACACAACGCTGTATGTATTTGGATAATCGTTGATGTTAATTGTCTGATTCCTAGCTGTGGTGCTAGAGCCAATCAATGTAGAAATATCAAACAGGGCTGTGTAAATCGCATATGCGACCTGATAAGGATCGCCACCACCAACAATAATTTTCCAATTTGTTCCGCTCTGGACTACCGAAACAAGGCGGTTTTGAACGCCCGAGACATTGCCCAAAAGCGTTTTCAAATAGCGCCCCATGCCCATGGACGCCGCCAGACCAGCTTGTAGCACTTGCGCCCGATAGTCATCAACCGACTGAGCGCCCGCACTAGGCGTCCCTGCGAGCGGATTGGAAACTGATAATGTTACTGTTGAAGGAATAGAAGTGGCAAGAGTGGTTACGGTGTTTGCTGGCACTGACCAAGAGCCAGATTGTGTTGCCAAACAATAAAGAGAATTTGTAACTCCACCAGATCCAACAATCCCACCATCCTGGACTGTGTATTGATAGGTTCCATCCGAAACTGTAAACCCAACCGCAATCACAAATCCAGGCGAGCCAGTAAAAACAACATACACAGAAGTGTTTGTTGATTGGCCCTGCTGAACTCCATAAATTTGACCGAGCTGATTGAGAAGGAATTGATTGGCGCCATATGGAGTGATGGAATTTACAAGCTCAACCAATGCTGCATTGCAAGCGAGGATCGCAGCGACATCAGTGCTGCTAATATCCTCAATGAGCGTTCCAGGAAGGTTGGCAGTGTAACCTGGATTGGTTGCCGTAACATTGGCAATCAATGCCGTTTGCACATCAGCAGGTGCGGCGGGAATTAACCCGGTTGGACCCATAATGATTGGCAATGTCGTTCCGCTCATACCGCCACACTCATCTGCATTTTGACACCTTGATTGGTGATGATATTGACGTTGTATGTTGGTGTAAACGAAGCCACTTTGCTAATTTGCAAACTGGCAAAATAAGCTGAATATCTTTGTTGTATTAACGAAACATAAAAATCAGGAAAAATCTGTTGCACAACCGACTGTTGAGCAGGAATACCCCAATTTGCCCAAAAAGGCGATTCATTAAGATTCAATTTCAAGCATTGAATTAGAGCGGTGATGTGGACGTAATCATTCTGGCCACTGGCGTCGGTCGTAACCGTAAGCCATTGGCCGGTTTTTGGATCGCGCCCATAGACCCTCATCACACAACGCCTCCGGTGTTATTCGTTCCGGTCATAACATTCTTGTGCTCATGCGCAAGATACGCGGCACCATTGATGTTTAGCGTTCCGGTCAAAGAGATGCCAGAAGAATTTATGGTAATTGAGTTGGAACCGCAAGCAAGAGTTATTGAGTTTGGCGTGAGCGTAATGACGCTGTTCCCACTATCATCTTTTATCACAGCGCCATTAGGGCCAGTGATGTTGTATGCATTCGCATCAACTGAAGGAAAAGAAGTGTTGCTGAGAGGAACAAAAACAAGTGTGGATAGATTGCCCTCTCTTTGCCCGTAGGAAGCTGTTCCGCCGCCCAATCCTGTAACCCCGCCCAGGTATACATCCGCAGGCATTACAAGCCCTTTATCGCCTATTTGTGTGGGCGGGCGAGCATAGCGAGAAATTGCTTGTGGCACTTTGATGAGCGGAAAAGTGATTTGGCTTTTAAGCTCAAATTTTACAGTTACAAAAGCACCTTGCACAGAAACAACCGAGACTGGCAATGTCTGGGGGATTTGCTGCAACGCATTCGCAATTTCATTCTGAATGATTTGCGGCAGCGATTTTGTGAAAGGTGTAGTTTGAACATTATTGATCATGATTAACTCGGCCCAAGTGTTTGAACGTTGGGTGTTGAAAGCGGAGTGGAAACATTTTGAGTATAAAAACACTCAATAACCGTCACCCACGAATCAGCTGTTGGCTGGCGAAAATTGCCAAAGTGATTGACTTGCGCAACAGTGAACGAACCGTTCTGTTGAGAAGTCCCACGATAGTTGAATGGAGTTTGATTGTCTTGCGGAGCAATGGCTGAAAAATATTTTTTTGGCAGCACAACCGTTTGACCAAGGTCAATGTCCGCTCGCATTGGGCATTTGAATTGAATCGTATTGGTCGCAAGCCATATTGGCTGACCTATCAAATCGTAAAATTCAATGTTGGTTGTTTTGACGCCTTCTTTCACTGTCCCATCATAAACAGCGATTTGATTCCCTGGTTTAAGAATAATATCAACACCATTATAATTACCACCAATTACGCCATATGAATAAGGTTTCACCCAATCCGCGAAAGCGCGCAAGGTGCCATATGTTGCATTTTGATCGTATCCAATAACGAGGTTTGGGCTGATTTTTATGTCTGGCGCAGGAAAGGTTGGGAATGCGGTGGAAAGAAAATTGGCGATTGCGGTTGATAGTTGCGTTCCAGCAACCCATGTAAAATGGCCGTTGATTGGCGCATCATAATCGCCAACAGATATTGCAGGCGATACAGCACCGCCAGAAGGCACCGCAGCGCCCGCAGATGGCGCAGGGTCAATCGCTTTGGCGGAACCGGCGACGATGATAAAGTTGATGGACATTTCTGTCCCGATCCAGTTTCCGTATGACTGGATGATTTGCCCCTGAAGGATTTTTCCTGATTGGGCAGGGGACGCAAGAGGCAATCCCTTCTGAAATCCAGCAGAGATTGAAATGTTTTTGCGGGCGAAATCAAAAGCATTGCTGATTGTCTTGATATCAATACCATAGATTATCAGCTGGACCGCTTGCACTGATGTTGCATAAGGAACAATCTGACAATTGAACTCAATGTTGAGCGCATTTGGATCGTTCTTTTTGTTTGGAAAGCTGGTGTATATAAATGGTCCCCATTTAGGATTGAAAGGATCAGTTATGATGATCTCATAATATCTCATGGCGATACTTCAAATTGCTGGTTGTTTGTTCGATAAACCAAAGTTGAAGTAAAATATCCCGCCGCAATATTTATGTCGTAAGATGCAGTCCCAAAGCTGGTGGGATTGCCAGGATAAGAAGAAAGAGGATAAGTGAATTGGGTTGAGTTAATGATTGTTGCTGCAAAAACACCATTATATGCTGCTGGCGCCATATTTGAAATCGTCACATTTACAATCTGGCCGACCTTAAAACGATGTGGAATGCTTGTCGTTACTGTGGCGATATTTAGCGACCAATCAATTTCCTGAATATTGATGCCATTGTCAGACCCAATCAGTGGCAATGAAAAAATCAAAGTGCCAGTAAGAGTATAACAATTGACGTAATATCTTTGACCAAACAAATTCCACGTGACGGTGATGTTATATTGCACATCATTCAGCGTCGGCTGAAAAGTGAAAGCCGAGATTGATGATGGCAAAAAGGGGAAAATTTCGGTCATTGTTATTACGTCACCGATATTGGATTGACGCCTTGCGCAGTCGTCCCAGTAATCGTGCTTGGATTAAGCAGGCTGGATGCGTCTTGCAGCAAAGAACCAGAGGTTGGAAGCCCATTGGTCAATTTATCCATGAGCGTATTTTGGGCCGCGACAGACTGTTGCAGTGTGACTAAAGGCTGAATGAAATCCCACTGATAGGTGTTCTGTGGAATGGGATGACTGCCCCCGCTCACATCCGTAAGGCCGGTCAAAATTAGGTTTGTATAAATGCTTGCTGGCGCAACAACAGTATACATGCCACCCGCATTCGCATGGTTTTTGATTGACGCTTGCAGGGCAAGCATTGTTGTCATTTTGCTGATGTGGCCGCCCGGCTTATTCACCGGAATGCTCATCCGAACTGAAATTGTTAAAGGCTGGGAGATTGTAGCATTTGCAGCAACAGAATTGTTGGCAAAAGGATATGTTGCAACCGTATAATTCGCCAACTTGCTACCCGACACAGGAGAAAATTGAGCGAAGAAATCATCCAGGCTTTGCGTATTGGCAAGATTATTTGCTGTTGTCGCAATGGCAGAAACGGCATTCAGCGCGCTGATGCCACTCGGATTTCCGAAAGTGTATCCTGTTTCTGTAATCGCAATGACTGGAAGATAACCGCCAAAATATTGCGCAATGCCACCAGTAAAGATGATTGGTGAAATTTGAAAACCAAGCTGATAGATCATCCGCCCAGCATCATTGATCAAATTTGTCATTTGACTTTTCCATTGGTTGGGCCGGTTGTTGCAGTCGCGTTGACTACATTGCCCCCTGGTGGCGTATGAGAAACAAGATCAATCTGAACTGTTGGGTGCATTCCCGCAAAATCGCGCGGTGTGTATCCATTAGCGTATGCCCAATTGTCATAATTTCGGACATAATTTTGAGCTTCTGGAGATAGTTCGTTTACCCAATCAACATGCTTTTCTTTTGCCTGAGCGATTGCTGAAGCAACAGCTCCACCGCCCATGTTATAAGACGCCCAGCCCTGCTCAACATCCCCGCCCTTTTCATAGATTTTCTGGCGCAGATATCGCAGGCTTGCTGAAAGATTTTTGTTTGGATCCAATCGTTCATCAATGCCTAATTGAGGATCAACCACAAGCCCCATTTCGCGAGCCGCGTCAACTGATAATTGACCAAGTCCAACGTGGCTTCCTGTTACTTGACTTGGCAAGCCGCTTGATTCCATCGAAATCAATTGACTTCCGCTTCCTGGCTGCAATCGGTTTTGCGCTTCTTCGCGCCGAATGCGACTTACAAAATCAGGATCATTCAACAAGCTTCCAGAAGCGCCGCGCGTTGCAAGTCCAGAAGGATTGTTTTCATTTGACATTTGAGAGAGACGCATGCGCTGCGCTTCTTTTTTTATGTCATAATCCAACTCCACCTGATCGGCCATTGCCGAAACAGAATTAGCTCCACCAAGCGCCTTTTTCTTGTCGATGGCCGCTTGCCGTTGCGCAAATCCTGGAGTTTTTCTCAGATCGCTTTCTTGATTATTGCCTTCCCAAGCCCAATTTGGCAAATGATCTGCAAGCCAAACAGTCAATTTTCCAAGCGATGTAGCAATTTTTATCATGTCGTCAATGAAATTGCTGATTGCCTCTTTGAACTCTGGCTTTTTGATATTGATTGCAAGATCATTCATCCAGCCAGTAAAGGCAATCAACCCGTCTTTGAAATTTTGGCTGGTAAGGCCCGATTCAATGAGGCTGGCAAACGCTCCAGCAATTTCCGTGATTGGTCCACCTTCTTTTGCAAGTGGAGCAAAAGCGGCAGCAATTCTATTCTTTACTTCTGTCCAAGTCTTATCCATCTGGTCAATGAAATTTTGATATAAGATTGAACTTTCCCTTGTGGCCGCGCTGCTTGTTACCATGCCAGAATAGCGATTTTTCATGGCGGCCAATTCTTCAGGGCCAACATCCGCCATTGTTCGCATTTGACCGATATCAACGCCCAAGTCGCCATAATGCATTTGGTTAAAAAACATCGCTTCTTGGCCTGGATGTTCTTTTTGCAGTTGGCGATATTTTTCACCGAGCGCAGCGGTCGTTGGGCCGACTAAATCCGCCGCGCTGCTGTTAAGGATTGTTGCGTCACTTATACCAGTGAGAAAAGAGAATTTGGCGCGCGCCCCAGGATCGCCTTTCATGTTTGCGAGGCTAGACAATAATCCGCCACCACCAACTCGGGAATAAGCGATGTTGGCGGCCTGAAATTCAGCAGGCGATACGCCTACGCCCCGCGCCGATTGAAGATTTTGAGCTTGCCCGCGCCCCAGGCTCATTAGACCCGCAAGGCTAAACATGCCAAAGAGAGAGCTTACGCCCGCCGTAATACCGCCCCACTTCAACAAATTCATGGTGACGCTTTTGATACCTCCCGCGAAATTGTTTGTATTCCGCGAGAGGTTTGTCATTTGAATGTTGGTGTTGTGTATTTCTTTTGTTACTTTTTCTTGTGCGTCAAGAAAACGTTTCAACATATCAGTTTGATTGTGGATCGCATCTGTGATGGAATTTACACCATCAACAGTTAATGCGACCGCGCCATCAACCTTTCCCCACAATCCTGGCATTTTGCCAAGATCGTCTTTGTATTTGTTGAATGCATTGATGAACTCTTTGAAAGGAGCATCATTGACTTGAATATCAATTACCGACTTAACCGCCATCTAAAACATCCTGATTTGCTTTAAGGCACTTAAAAGATGGCGGTGTCGATACTCCTGAGAGTTTTGCCAAAGCCACTCAGGGACGTGGCTACTAAAATAATCGTAAAACCCCTCACCAGCAACCCATTCTAGTGTGGCACTGACGATGTGTTCTCCAACGTCGGTGAAGTTTCGGGAGCGGTCAATGTCGGCAAGGAATTTTGGAACGCTGTAGAGTTGAAGGATGTGGTTTGAGAACCCCACAAACTCATCCGGTCCAATACACCCTTGATTTCGTTTCTGCGACTCATTGCAGAGGCGCAGATAAAAAAACAAATCAGACCTTCAGCCTCCGCGATGTCTTCTGCTTCAAGAATTTTTTTGTCAATGGCGTCTTGGAATGGAATTGTTTTCCAACCAGTTTCAGATGGCATGATAACGTTTGACAAACGGCGGATTTCCGCCATCAATCCCGCTTCAACACCATCTCGCCCTTCCCAAACGCCTTGTTCAATAGCCACTTTCTTCAAAAGCATAGCTGCCACCCGAGGGCCTGAAATAAAGCTCAGGCCCTCGGAAATGATCGACGCAAATGTTTTTGAGATCGTAAGAAAATATTTTTCAAACACAGGAACACCAATTGGTGTGCTGTGAATGTAAACCGTTCCCTGTTCAGTCTCAATTTCAGTGATGAGGTTTAGCTTGCTGTCTAAACGCATCTTCCGCCCTATGTGTTAAACCGCTCTTAGATTAAAGACCAGAGCGACGAGTTGATTTGATAATAGCCCTTCACCGTAACGGTGTATCCAGCGTCATCGCCCGAAAAATTCAATTCTCGCACATTGTCGATTGCGCAATTATTGAGCGTATAATTTCCAAGGCTGGTGGTATCGGTGGTGATCGTTACATCACCAATCGTGCTCAAAGTTTGTCGTTGAGCTTCCCACTGGCTTGAAAGCGATTGCGTCTTCAAAAGTGCAATCGTAACAGTGACCATTTGATACGGAAGCGGTGACTGGACCGTTCCAGTCATCGTCGGCAAAGCGGTGGTGGTTTCGCCTTCAAATGCCATCGAAATTCCACCGCGCCCAAGGTAAGGCGCGGTGACGTTCAATTCTGGATGGTTTGGAATGACTACACTGCCACGCAGGCGGTTTAGCGTTCCTTGAACAACTTGCGGATTGCCAGCCATTTTCTAAAACTCCTGTTAACCCGCAGCCGGGAAGGAAGTGACGTTCACATAGAATACGATCTGGATGAACCCTCGCTGTGGGGTGTAACTGACCGCAAGTCCGCGATAAATACCAGCAGGATAGTCAGTTGGATTTTGGCTGACATAAGTCGCAAACGGTGTGGCTGTAACCGTAACAGGAGCCAAAGCCAAACCAAACGCAATCGCATTGTTCATAACCACTTGTTCAACCGCTTGCAAACGGTTGATGCCATTTTGATCATAATACAATGGATTTTGCGGATTGTTCGAACCGTTGATGATCGCATTCGAGATCATCTCATCCGAATTGATTTGCACCCAATCAACAGAATACCAATAAGTAAAATCATGCCCATCTTCAGTGGTGCCCCACAGAATGATGGTGTTGCTGATGCCACCTTCTGCACCCGTTCCAATGATATTGGTATTGGCAGCCTTCAGCGTCGTCAACAGGGCATTGTTGCCGCGCGTCGGGAAAGGAGTGACGCCGAACACATATCCAAATGCAAATGGCGCAACGCGATTGGAAGCAGACGGATTGTATTGCAACAGACGATAAAACGCTGACGCAATGCTAAACTCTGTGGATGGAATTGCTGAGTTGGCATAAAGATTTGCCACCAGCGTTCCCAAAATCGTCTCGGCACCTGGGTTAGACGACACGGCATAAACCAGCGTGTTGCCAGTGGTGCCGGCCAAAGCCAGAAACGTGCCGTTGTAACCAGCCGGAGTGCAACCCGCGATGGTAAACCAGTTGCCCGGAACTACACCATGCGAAGTGGTTGTGGTGGCCGTGACAAAACCGCCCGAATAGGTTGCGGCGGTCAAAGCATTGGCAGAATAGACACCAAGCGAAGGGGATTCAATGAGCGTAAAAGCACACTTCATCAAATTGGTGTAGCTGGTGTAAGTCGCCAACGTGGTCGTAATGAAAAAATACGTTTTGGCTGTGGTCGATTCATAGCTTGCCAGCATTGCCAAGAATGTGGCATTCCCGTCCCAGGTGCGAGGCACGAGATAAGCGTAAAAATAGCCCGTAGCGCCCGCCACATAGTTGCTGTTAGGGTTGGCCGTAATGTAGGCTTGCAAGGCCGTAGCGCCATCCGTAGCGTTGCCCGCGCCCAACTCTAGCACGTAGCAGGACAGGCCCGAACCTTGCGCAAAGAAGGTTGTGGCCATCGCTACAAGCTCAGACACGTCTTCTGGCGTATAAACGCCACCCGTGCCAGCCGCGAGAGAACCCGACAAGGCATAGGTGAAATTGGTGCTGGTCGTAACAGTGCAATTGAACGTGCCGTTATAACCCGTTGGCGTAACGCCCGCCACCGTAATGAGCAGAGTGTCGCCAATCGTGAAGCCATGTGCCGTCGTGCACACAACCGTCACCGTGCCAGCTGACAGGGTGGCGGACGTTACAGCTTTGGCTCCCGTCAGCAACGGGGTTAAATCCGAAAGCTGCGTGAGCAAGCTGGACGTGCCAGGAGTCGTCACCGTCGCACCTTGGGAGATGAGCGCACCGGCAGATTGCAGCGTAAGTGGCGCTGGGCCGACTGTCTGCGTTACATTTACTTGAACAATACTGGGCATTTGTATCTCCGGCGTTTAGATGCGACGGTGGCCGATTAGCGATAAGAAATCGAAATAGTCTGACCCGCACCCGGAACAACCAAAATGCCAGTAGACACTGGCCAATCGTATGAAGTCAGACCAACAGTGGCCGGAAGCACAGCGATTTCGTTTGCAGCGGCATAGCCAGAGGTGGAAGCGTAATCATAAATGGCACCAGCAGCGCCAGCGACAACAATCGACACGCGACCGATATAACCAGCCGACGCCTTCACCACAGTAGCGGTGGTGATGTTCAGAACAGTTGCTTCAGCGTTCTGATTGTCAGCGACAAGCAAATTGCCAGCCGCGTCAAGATTCAACGGCTTGGCTACGCCAGCATAAACGGAAGGATAAACTTGGTTGGCATTTTGCGGCATGATAGGCTCCTTGGTTAGATAACAGGAAAGGGTGCGACGGTGAATTGAACGAAAGCTTCAAGTATGAGCTGTCGCGCAACATCATTGATGCGCGTCTGATAATAGCTCACATCATATTCAATCGTTTTCTTCATGGCAATGGATTGTATTTCAGATTGCGTTCTTTTTTCATCACGCACGATTGGCATATTCATTATACCGAGAACATCGGTGTTTAGGCTATATTGATTTACTGTGTCTACAAAATCCAGCGCCGTATTATTGTTCACGCCATATAAAGTTATGCGAACATGATCGGTTGCAAGCTGATAATGACTGGCATTTGATGTCAATCGCGGAGCGGATTGAATGGCATTTGTATTTCCAGGTTCAATATGAATTGACCCGTAAGGCGGTGCCACATTGCTAGGCACTAGGAAGGACGGATACAGAGTTATGGCCGGGTTGGGTATAGTTGCCCAGGCAGGGCTATATGACTGGATAGCGAGCCACGCAGGCAGGCTATTTGAGACGATTAAATTGTCGGGCGAAAGGGTGTAAAGATTGGTAACGAGCTGAGATGCAAGAGCTGGATAAACCGCTTCACCAGAATAGTGATAAAGGCCAGCCTGTTCATAAAACATCCCGCGATTTGAAAACGAAAACCGAACACCATCAACAGACGCAACCCAAATGATTTGTTGATTGATATCATTAAAAGCAACAACTGGTGAAGTTGTTGTAAAAATGACACTGTTGATGGATATCGTTTCATCTTCGCGCATTTCTCGTATGGCGGAATAATGCAACGAACCAGCTACAGATATGGTTTCTCCAGCGAGCCAAAACACAAAACCATCAAGAGGCAAAATGCGCTTGATGTATTTTGTGAAGTTGATCGCAGAGCCGCTGGAAATGGATGTTAAACCACTTTCCAGGGTTGATTTCAGCTGGCCTTTATTACCTGCGCTTTCTGATACTGTTGCCATCAATCAAACCACGCGCGTGAGGTTGTTTGATATAGACCAGTATCAATAAAAGATGGGCGACGAGGCCGCTTGACCATCTTTTTGTTTTTGCCCTTACCAACTGTGATATGTGTTGGGTTTTTGAAGCGGTGGCTTATCCCATCAAGTGCCGCTTTTGTTGGGACACCTTCAATGCCCATTGTTTCGATTTCCTGCATTGACAGGAAAGTTTTGAAATTGGTAGAAATAGCATCCTGGGCAGAAACAAAAGGATTTGCGATTGCAGGCGCGCCCATCATTTGGCTTTCCATCGCACCAAGCAAAGAATTTTCAATATCGCTGGCAATTTTGTTCTTTTTGGATTCAAAAAACACTTCCATAATGTGATAGTGTTCTTCTAGCCAAGTAGCAACAGTTCCAGTCGTCGCAACGCCTGGATCACCAGATTTCATTTTGTATTGTTTATATCCTTTGGGTGGTTCCGCATAAGGAATATCAACAACGCCAAGATGAAGCGTAGTCACGATACACCCCACAACGCCCCATAAGTCTGCGCCATACTCAAATATGTGCGCCCCCAAGGCGTCTTGAGGTTTTGCAAATTTGCCAGTGTAAGGCCCTTCAACGCATCAGGAACAAGCAGACTATCGCTTGTTCCGCCATCAGACGCGGATTGCACAACACCAGCAGCGAAATTGTTGATCAAAAAGCTTTTGCGCAAATCAGCGAAATAGGTGCGTCCAGCCTGATCAGGCGCATAGTTGATAAGGTTATCAGCGGCCAGATTATAGACCGCGAGTGTATAAAGATTTGTTTCTGGAGTAGCATTCAGAGAAGATGAAACTGTTGCAAGGTTTTGATTGACAAACATTGTTGCAACAGAATAGGCCCAATTGATCGCAGGGCTGTTGTCAGGCAGGACGAGAGGATCAATCCCCATCACCCCACGTATGAACAACAGAAACCCTGCGATTGTTGGCATTTTAGACCTTTCGAGCGCGACCACCGCGACGAGGTGTGGACGAATCATTGCCAGTGCGATTGACTGTAACCACTTCGTTCAAACCAGGATCACTAGGTTTGTTTTGCTCAATGACTTCCAACTCAAGAGCATCCAATTTGGCCGCTCCTTCTGTCACCCGATTGATCGCCTCATGCAAAGCAGCGGCAGAAAGCTTGCGAGCTTCTTGGCTGACTTCCGTGAGAACGCCCGCATTGTGTTCGTCCGCATACATAATCTTTTCAACTTTGATAGGCTTGTCGAAAGAATAACACAGACCAACAAAAGGCTTGCGCCGATCAATTTCCGCAACATCGATCAGCCCATAAACTTTGTGCTGATCGATGATTTTGTGCAGAACATCTGGAGAAGCATTCGGCTGATAGACGGTGATCTGCCCACCTGGGGCAATCTGTTGCCGCCTAACAGCCGTTTCTTCAGGGATGCGATAAATGAAATCGTGCCGCTGCTTGCTGGCATTGGCAACATACAAAGTCGTCATATCCTCTCCTTATGGTTTGTTACTGGTATTGCATGCTCAGAATTGCAATCGCTTCCGGGCGGATACCCCAGCCAGAAGTGATGCGCATTTCCGAAAGCACGTCAATGGCGCCGCCCGGCAACGGAGTCGGGATTTCGCGCGGAGCAGCCATATCACAAAACTGCATCGTGCAAGCCGCAAGGCCCGGCGAAAGTTCAGCGAAAGCGTTGGTGTTGATTCGGCCACCGCGCGGCTTTTCAACCTCCGGCATGACGATCAGAACAGCGTCAGTGCCATTGGCACCTTTGCCGATCAAAGTATCATCATAGCACCACAAGATTTCATCCTCATTCATTTCGCCAACAGCTTTGACCACACCAGCGGTGGAAAGCGAACCAGCACCAACGCGCTGGAATTGGGTGACCTGAACGATGTCCTGATATTCCCAGGCGCCAAGAACCCGTTGCGGACCAAGAACCACAATCCGATGCCCCATGCCGAGCTGCATGGTGCGCGTCTTCATTGCCGACACTTGCGAAAGCAGGAAGAACGCCATCTGACCGTTGTCGTAGGTAACAACGGTGGTGTTGCCATTCGAGTCAGCCGGGAGGTTGACCGTGGTAGCGCCGGAAGTGTTCAGCAAGCCTTCGCCATTCGCGCCGTTCATGCCGTAGAGCAGAGCGGAACGCATCAGCTGGAAATGGCCCTGACGCATGCCGAGACGTTGCGCTTCAACGATACTGACGCCCCACTGCGACATGGCAGCGGTGTCGTGATGATCGTATTCTGCGCGGACGCGCTGCAAATAAGTCGGGGTCGAAATTTGGCGAGCGGTCACCGTAACGCTGGGAAGCGAATTGTATTCGCTTTGACCAGACGACATCACCGTGCGGATATCAAACGCGTCGATATACACATAGAGGTCGCCTTCGCCCAGGCGCACCTGCGGGTTGGCACCGGCCAGAGCGTCAAACGCGCCAGATGCTTGGTTATATTGCAACAGCTTTTCAGGCACCATGTAGTGCGGAGAAACCATCACGCGAGCGGCGGTAATATTGGCCATGTAAGCGGCTCCTTAGATCAGGATGAGAGCGGCGGAACCGCTGTTATTCCAGGTTGCGACGTTGTTCACCGGGTCCCAAACAACAGTTTTGCTGTTGCCGCTTTGAACACGCAACACTTGCACCGGAAGCGCCGCTTCACTGTAAACCAGCGTAATGGTGCCGCCCAAAGTGCCCCAGATGGCCGACGTGCCCGGAAGCAGGAAGGTGAAATTCTGGCTGTTGGTGAAGGTGTTGACCTGATGGGTCGTATTGATCGCAGCAACCGAACCAGTGCCACTGTTAGTAGCGCCAGCCAAAGTGAAGCTATCGCCAACGCCACCAACCGGAGTCGCGCCCGACGTAACAACCGCGACTTGACCGCCATTGGTGGAAGACCAAGTGAGCGAGGTGACGCTGTAGGTGGCAGACGCCGACGCGACAAGACACTGAGCGTTGAAATCCCAGTAAACCGCCTGATTGATTGCGCCGCCCGAAAGCGAAGCAGCAAGCGAAGGATCGCAGGCCACTGCAATGCGAGCATCAGAACCAAACAGGTAGAACGGCACAGTCATGCCGCCCGCGCCAGTAGGCACCGGAGACTGGGGCCAAGTGTTCCAGGCAGTCGCCTGATTGAACACCGAAAAACCAACCAGCTTTCCGCTCGCATTGGCCGAAATGGTGGTCCCGCGACCAACCACAACGCCCGTAACCGCGTCAGTGTTGTAAGAAGGAGTGTTGGCATAAATACCAACGCCGCCCCACATCGGCAAGGTTTCGGAAGTCGCCAGGGTGCCGCCCATCAATTGATAGCGAACAGACGGGTCATCCATGGCAACGCCTTGAACGAGGCCATACGATTGAGTGCTGAAACCACCATAGTTGTTGGTGGTAAGCATAGGATTGAAAGAGACAGAGTTTGCCATTGTCAATTAGTTCCCGTTGCGAGGGCGAAAGAAGGGCTTGCTGATCGAACGCGGCGGGGTGCGGAATTCACCCATCCAAGCATTCGGCTCACCAACGAACTCAGTGATCATGCGATCAGCAGCGTCACGGCGGCGAATTTCACGCAGTTTGCCAAGCGGAACATCTGTGGGATTTTTCGCCGCAGATGCCGCGTCAGCATAAATGCGCTGTTCAGCGATTTCCAGCACATTCGCGGGAAGATCACGAAGGCTGACACCCTTCCAAGATTCAGAATGCTTCTGAACACCCTTGGCAAGGCGGACGCGATAGGCGTTGACCGATTCACCTTGCAGCGGTGCCGGAGCGCGTTCACCAAAGCCGCCATAAACCGCATCAGCACGAGCCTGATGATCTGCCATCGCAGCATAATCAGAATCAGACATGCTCTTGGGCATGTTGGCAACAGAGGCCGACAAGCGACGGATTTCAGCGGCGATGTGCTTGTTCATAGTTGCCGAATCACTGCGGTGCTTCGCGTCATCATCGTCATCATCATCCATGCGATGCTTGCGAGCATCTTTGCGGTGCTTCGCGTCATCATCGTCGTCATCATCCATGCGAGCGCGCTTCGCGTCTTTGCGGTGCTTCGCGTCATCTTCGCCATCATCATCATCATTGTGACGCTTCGCATCATCGTCATCATCGTCGTCATCCATGCGAGCGCGCTTCGCGTCTTTGCGGTGTTTCGCGTCATCTTCGCCATCATCATCGTCCATGCGATGCTTGCGCGCGTCTTTGCGATGCTTGCGCGCGTCATCATCGTCATCTTTGCGATGACGCTTGTCCGCCGCGACTTCTTTGGGCTCACCCGGCATTTCTTCCGATTCTTCGTTTTCATCGTCATCCATGCGATGCTTGCTCATCGAGTCCATGCGCTTTTCCATGGAATCAATGCGGCCACAAAGAGCATCAATGCCCTTGAGCAAACGATCCAAATTGCCGCCACCAGCCTCAGAATCAACGCGCTTTTCAGCACCAGGGACTTCTTTCTCAATTTCGGGCATTTTTAGTTCCTCAATGTGTTCAACAGTAGTTGGTAATTCAACACCAGCCGGGTTGCGTCCTTTATCCCACACGCCTTCTTCGCAGATTGCCAAGTGGTCAAGCAGACTGGGTTTTCCTTCAACAAGAAGCAAAGACCCATCTTCCATCTTCGCCTGCTGATTTCCATCGCTTTTGCGAAACACAACAGCTGGTGAAGTTGAAAGTTGTTTTGACTCCATCGCCCTTGCAGCATCTTCATCATATATCTTTGCGATGCCCCAAACTTCTGCGCCTTTGATGTAAGGCAGGACAATAGTTCCAATAACTCGGTCAGCAAATTCTTCTGTGTCCAGCTTTCCTGCATTGGGATGTTCCCAAATGACTGGTAAACCATTGCAACGATCCAGAAAATGCTGATTGAGATAAAGTTCAGGTTTACGCCAGACATATTCTTTGAGCTTGTGGCGATAAGCAACCCCCGTCCCTGTGATCCGCATAGCGAATAAAGTGACGTTTTCAAATTGTTGCGGACTTACCAATTTTCCATCGCGGATGGCCTGCGCAACATCTAACTCGTCCATGCCCAGACGTGCAAGCGATATTTTCACCCCAGGATGCAATGGTTCTGGCGGAGTGCTGACTTTGCACCAAGCGAAAGCGGTATGTTCTCCATTCAGTTCAGGATCAAAACGATCTTTGACATGCTGAATGAATGTTGTGTAATCAACTGATTCACCAATGGCTGGTTGCGGATTGATATTTTCTGAAGGGATTGGCGCCTCATTTTCTGAAATGCGCCGAGTCCACACACGACGCTCCCCATCCGGCAAAAATCCCAATTCTTCTACGCATTCGCGCTTGGCAGCCTGCTCAGTTGTTTCGTCATCCTCCTGATGCCCACCAGGAAAGCACCAAGCGCCCGGCCAATCGCCGCCAGGGCCACGCTTCAACAAAAGCGTTTCGCCCGCGTCGGTCAGGAACATGATGCCGGCGGCTTTGATCATTCTGGATCGCTTTCTTTATAGGTGCCGTTGCAAATTGATTGTTCAATTTCCCAGGCTTTTTTATCTTCTTCAGAAGATAAATCTTTTGTGCTTTTGAATTTACCGTGCATCACAATAGCATCTGCGTCGGCAAAAAAGCGATCAAATTTTTCATCCATTTTCAACAACTCCTAAATAAGTCACATCCAAGTAATTTTTTCCATCTTTTTGCTCAACCTTATCAATGCGAAAAGATGATTTTTGCGGTAGAACAATTTCTTTTTCCCAGCTGGTTTGACCACGCCTCATAACAATTCCATTTACACCAGCAGGGATTGTAAACCTCAAAAGAGTTTGTTCTTCATCTCCAGGACCAGATTCGGCAAAATCATTTGCTACGCTTTGGGCGCGCGAACAAGAAGCGAAATTTTTATGTTCAAACATTCTTCCAACAGCATCATCAGGATTATCAAAACCAGTAAGAGTTTTCAATGATGCTGTGATGCCTCTAAATACAGGAATATTCGCAGGCACAAAAGATTTTTTCATTGCTTTTGAAATATTATCAATCCAGCCTTGAACTTGTGGAGATGGCGGATTTGATGATGGATTAAGCAATGTTTTATTGATCCCTTTGTGGTGTGATCCTTGATATGATTCTATTGATGATATTTCATTGCTATTGTATTCATTAGCCCAAACGAAATTGGCATAATCTTCCAAAGCCGAACTGACTTTGTGTGTATCGCTATTGTTTGGTTCGTCTCCAAATGAAGAAGAAACCATTGCGTAATATTCTTTTGGAATATTTTTTGTGCTGGCTTTTAGAACAGAAACAATGTCTTTTCCATTTGCATCTTCAAATTCAGTTACAGAATGAATAGAACTTCGTTTGTGCTGTGAAAGTTTTTTGAATTTTGTTTTTTCAGCTTTAGTTTCTGGGGTGTAATGCGCGGCAGCTCCTTTGCTTTCGCTAAAATCAACACCATATTCCTGCTTGAGTTGTTTGATGGCGGTATTGACTGCGTTAACAGACATTCCTGATCCATCAATTTCTGAAAGAGCGCCAATGCTTTTTTCCAATCCCTCTTGCGTCGTATCATTGCCGAATGCCGCAATGATTTCGTTCAGCTTGGCTTCAACCTTTGGTTTGTTTTCTTCTGTTAATTTTGAATAGTTCTCAAAAACAGGATGAAGTGTTTTAATGCAATCATTCGGAAGGGTTGAGAATATGACCGCTTCAAGCATGGCGGGATTTGTAATGATCGCTGAACCTTTGCCAGAAAGGTCTGGCGGAAGCGGCTCATTCATTTGCTCATTCATTTGCTCATTCATTTGCTCAATCATCGAAAGCAAAGTATCATCAACCTTGCTTTTCTTTGGAAACAATTCTTCATGCAATTCTTGCGCGATTTCTGGCGCCATTGATTGCAGAGTTTTTTCATTTGGCTCTTTCGGCCCGGATTTTAATGGCAGTGGTGGAAGGTTCAATTTGCCGATGTTTACAAGCTTACCAAAAACAGATTTTACAAGACCTGATTTTTCATTTGGCAAACCAAACTTCTCTTGTGCCGCTGAGAAAATGTCTTTTGCAGAATAGGTGCCAGCTTTGATTAAATGCTTGACCATCCCTTGCGCCGTGCCAGCGTTCCCTGCACCCAAAGCCTTTTCATAGGATGCAAGGCCATGTGCGGCAGCGCCTTTGTTCGCCGCGTTTACAAACTTTCCATCATAGTCGCGCGGGTGATCTGCTTCGTTCCATTCTGCGTCGGCGCGCATTCCTATTTCATTCAGGTCTGCCCAGCTGCACAGGTTTTCAATTTTGTGCACAACATTTCTGATGCGCACTTCAGGAAACGCGGGAGAGGATGCGCGCATTGCAGAGCGACGATTTAGAGTCCGTTCAATTCGCTCAATAGTCTGATCAATGCCATTCATCTTCATTTTTCCTGCAACAAGGCTAGCTGTTCTTTGCCTTTGATAGTTAGCATATCTTTTGGGAGATCGCGCAAATTATATATCCAGCGATAGAAACATCTACAGAAAACTTCTTCGCCGGGTGTTGTAATTTCATCAGTATAGCCTGCATCGCCAGCCTTCATCAAACCTTTTTCAATTGCCCAATTCCCGCGCACTGCGTAAACCTGCATGTCGCGCTCTTTGTGATCGCGTCGATAATTGTAATTGAGCTGTTTCCAGTGAGAATGCCATTCACCAGCGATTGCATTGTTATCGCTTGCGAGTATTTCTGATAAACTGGAAACGAATTTGTGCCCTTGATCAATAATCACCCTGCGTTCTTCAAATGGCAGTTGGGCAATTGATTTTCGCACATTCTTTTTTACATCGTTTTTATCAACGACTTCCGAACCGCCAATAGGTATTGACGTTGCCCAACCACTGAAACGCTGAAGTGTCTTTTGGATGGAAGCTTCACGATTGAGTTTGATTAACTGAGCTGATGCCATTATGCGCCGGTCAAGTTCAGCCCTTAGTTTTGGCTTCACTTTTTCCAGTGTAAATTTCGCAACACCTGGATGTAGGCTCAACAGAACGCCTTTATCCACATATTTTCGATACAGAACATTCAGAGATTTGCGAAGCGTTTGTTCAAGAACATATGGAGCGGTCATATCGCGCGCCGCTGCGATGGAGATTTGCGTCATCCAATAATCAACGCGCTCTTGGCTATCATAGCCATGCCGAGCCATATCAGCCACTGCGGCGGTCACCACCTCATAGAAGCTCATTCGCTTGCCATTTGGTTTCACTGACCAGTCCTTTCTATTTCCGCATCAATAGATTCAATTTTTAGCGCCACGAGAAGAAAATCCAAAGGCTTTTCACGTAACACGAGCAGCCTATCAACTAGGGCTGCTCGTTTGCTGCGTAGGAGGTCTGCGGACGCCCTGCAAGCGACAATCCTCGCCATCTCATGCATTTCCCCATCGTTATTCATTTGGCTTCTCTAGGCCCACCGGGCGGGCGCAGCGAGGGAGGGGACACCTACCCGCCCGGCAGTGACGCGGTGGCGCAGCAACACCACCGCGCGTCTATAAGCCCTTTGGCTTCATCTCTGGCATTTCTTGCCCAGCGTCTTCACCTTCACCGCTTTGCAGCGGCTCATATTCCTTCAGCGTATCGTAATCAAGAACAAGCGGCTGAGGAAACAAAATGGTGTTTTCGCTGGTTGTATTGATCGCCCATTCGATGACGCGAGCTTTATTTTCAGGATCAAGCAGAGGAATCAAAACTTCCATCATGCTGATAACAGACTTCTGGCGAACTTCTTCGTTTTTGGCATCACTTTCTTCGTCTTTCAGCAACGAAGGCCATTCGCTTTTGAAGCTGTTCTTCCAACGCCAGAACGCCTCTTTGTATCCAATGTCTTTGTATTCAGGAAAATCGTTTTGAATGGTGTTATAAAAATCTTCATTCCAGGCGCGACGCATTACGATGTCGTCAAAATAATCATACAAAGGCTGCATCCAAACTCGGATGCTGTCGATGTAACGAGAGTTGTTCTTTGCGTCTTCCGTCCCTTCGCCAAAACCAGCAACCATCGTTTCATTCTCAAGCATCTTCGCTGGCATATCTGCGGCAGTGGCAATGTTTTTTAGAATGTTGGTGCGAGCATAAGTGCCAGCGCCGTCGATATTCATCAGATTCAAAGAAGCGATATCTTCCGTGATATCAATCGACATTACGTTGTTTGTTTCTGCTTCTTTCAGCAGTTGGCGTTTGACTCCGGCCAATTTCTGCATTGCATTGTCGATGATTGAGCCTGGAGCTTTCATCTTGGCAATGATGAGGCCGACTTTACGCGCCACCATATCGTCAGCAACCATCGTGTTGACGAATGATTTGAGCGGGAATAGAGCGCGCTGATAAACTGATCGACCAACGTAACCAAAAGCAGAAGTGGTGTATTCAATATAGATTGGGCGCTCATTCATCAACACCATTGCGCGGCTGCGATGATATGCAACCCCATTGGCAGAGATGATGGTGTATTTTTGAAAGTCCGCCGCATTTGGGTCTTGATTTAATACAAGCGAACCAGCGGTGTTGAGAGGATCAAGGACATTGAAAAATATTGGCAAATCGCTCAGTTTTTCAGGCGGGATTTCTTTGTCTGGTGCATATTCTTCCGCCCCAAGAATGATGGAGCCAATGCCATAAATCCGCGCCGTGCTGGCGACTTGAGCAATGAGGTGATCCGCGCCAATCTTTTGCCACTCTTTGTCGAATGCATCCTTCACCCGTTCTTCAGGGCTGTTGGAAATGGTAACAATTCGCTTCTGGCTTTGGGCGACCATAATTGGAGAATCAACCATCTTCCGGCCAAGCGGATGATAGGCATAAATTGCTTTGCAAGTCTGATACGAAACATCACTGCCAGGAATGATTTCATCACATTGCAATAATTGTTGCAACTGATTTCCGAGTTTCGCACCAGTGACGTTGATGGTTGACACTATTTTTCCGCCTTCTTAAGACCGAGCGCGATATGACGATCAAGGTGGGACGCTACCGCATCACTTGCGAGATAAACCGGAATTTGGCCGACCGCAAGCGGTTCAACAAGAACAAGTCCAGATGATTGGATGGCTGCATCCAAAACAACTTGATTGATCTTTACATTGAAACTCAACAATTGATGCAAAAGGCGCGCATTTAGACTTTGCATTAAAAACCCTCCTGATTGCCCAAAGCGATTGCCACCCCATATGTAAAAGCGTCCAGCAAATCATCAGATTGATTCGGCACACCAAGGCGAAAGCCAAAAACTTGCTTTATCATATGATTGGCGCTCACACCTTTATACACAGTGACTTTTTCATGCGCATGGCGAGACAATTTGACTTTCTGCTGGTGTATGTAACCACTCACAGAAATCGCTCGTTCATCTTTTCCAACCGATGTCAATTTGCTGTCGATCTCTTGCACTGGCCAACCGCGCCGACGCCCTTGCTGTAAAAGGATCATGCCAGAGGCTTTGTCTTCAATGAATGCCCCAAGAGAGCCATAGATGGCTTTCAATTCGCGGGCGAACATTTCCAACTTCTCAAACACAGTCGGCAACCAGGATTCAAGCAATGATCCTTCAATCTGTAAGATTTCCCAATCAAGCATAATCAATTTCACTTCGCTGTTGATTGTGCTCAACCAAAAACAGATTGCTGTGCCGTCATTTTTCGATCCAGTTTTTACCGCAGTGTCGATTGTTGCAAAAACAGCATTGCAGATTGGTGGAATGGTAATTGATTGACCGTCAATAAGAACATGCTCAACATCAAAGAATGAAGCGCCAGAAGGCTTTGGATCTTGTTGGTAGAGCGCACCAAATTCACGATCACCAATCGCTTTGCGTATTTTTTCCAGCGCTTCATAATCATATCTTTCCGGCCATAGCGCACCATTGTTTGGGCCAATGGCAGGCATGCGCAGGATTTCCCATTGATCGCCGCCTGTTTTCGCCGCTTCCAAAAGACGCCCAGCCAAATCATCTTCATGCCATCGCGTCATCGTCAATATGACCGCACCGCCCGGCATTAGGCGGGTGTAGGCGGTGGAAACATACCAATTCCAGACACCCTCCCGCACTGTTTCGCTTTCCGCCTCTGCGCGATCTTTCACAGGATCGTCAATGTTTAGCAAATCAGCGCCGCGACCAGTGATGGCAGACCCTACGCCCGCAGACACATATGATCCACCTTGATTCGTATGCCAACGATTTTTGGCTTGACTATCTTCCGCCAACCGAACCAAAGGGAACAAAATGCGAAACTCTTTTGACGCGCAAATGTTTCGCACGTCTCGCCCAAAATCAGAAGCAAGGTCCGCGCCATAGCTGGCCGAAATGATCTGTTTCTTTGGACTGCGGCCAAGCATCCACGATTCAAGACGTTTGGAAACCAGTTCTGATTTGCCATGCCTTGGCGGAGTGAAAATCATCAGCCGCTTGCATTCACCCCTTTCCACCCGCTCCAGTTTGTCGCAGATGGTCCTGTGCATATCGCCAACGATATAATCAGGCTTTGTGTATTGGGTGAATTTCAAAAGCGAGCTTCTGGCCTCAATCCTTCGCGTCAACTCCATCCGTATATTCGATTGCGCCTGCGAGAGCAGCCAATTCCGCGTCGGAATAATCTTCGATGGATCGTCTGACATTTGCGTTCAAATCGACAGAAGACAAGCGAGGGTGCAGATATGGCGCGACTTCTTTGGCGATTGCAGCGGCTTCATTCCATTTCCCTTCATAGGCCCGAATGCCCATTGCTGTGAGCATGACTTGTAGTGGCGTCATATCCCGTATCTCTTTCGGAATATGCGGCATTGTGTTTTCAATTATCTGGCGCGTGTCCATTGCGTATTTGTGCGCTTTCCTCAATTTCAGATTATCAGCAACGCCCTTTGGCCGCCCTGCGCCGGGTTGAGCGCCCCCTCTCCGGCCTTTGTTGCCCTGTGCCATTTTACCCTCAAAGATTTATTTCAAGAAAATCTTTCTTTTCCACCACAAACGCAAGTTTCATCTTTACAACCTGCGCAAGAGTAAACTGTTAATTTTGAAAGTCATTCCCATAACGTGAATTTCAACGATTTCTTTTCCACTGGTTGTTACGCGAGCTTTGTTTGACTTCATGAAACCATCCAGTATCATAACATGCTCACCTGTTTTGAAACTGACCTTTCCTTTGTTTTTATCATCAACTGAAAGCCAGAGTTTAGACGCCTCACGGATTTCCAGAATTTCTTTGTCTGATATCTCAATCGGTATCCCACCACTGGAAAATCCTTTTGAGCGAGCAATCCAGAAAAACTTTCTTTCATTTTCACCCAAACCCTGATCACAACCCTTCCTGATAAAAAACAAACCAGGGTATGCCGGAGAAACAACAGAAATTGTATTTCCGCGTTGGTCTGATGCTCTTGTTTTGGTTACAATTGGGCAATAAGCTTCACCACCATTCCCATTGCATTTTTGCGTCATTTTGAAAGTCAGGTCTGCGGAAGTCATAGCCATCAACCAGGGCATTTTCATCTCCATTTAGGCATTTTCGAGCACAGGTTCCACGTTAAATAAAAATCTCAGGTTTCAAGACTAAGGGGATATTATATATTACTATTAAAACCCCCCCAGAATATAGAATAACGAATAATAAGAACCTGGAACCACTTAAACCTTTGATCTCTCGTCGGCGTCTTTTTCTTTGCAACAATCTTAAAAATGACTGGTATATAAAAAACCGTTATCAACCCGTTCCATTCTGGCCTTCCTTTTCTGTTTTATTGACTGCAACGCCTCGGCCATTGAACATAGAAAATGCCCTTTTCCTTTTGTATCGACAACCAATATCCACACCTTTATTCCAAAGCCCCACATCACCCAACCAACCCTTTTTTGGCTCGGGCGAAGGGTCACTTTCCATTCAAACACATTCTCTTTTAAGTCCACTTTCCCTGCTTTGAGCTCAAAGGGAATCAGCCTATCTCCAACAATCACCATTGCATCAGGAACGCCAACTGTTCCGCCAGCGGCCTGTTCGATCCAGAAAACTCTTTCACCTGCTTGCTGTTTGAGGAATTTTCTGGCCGCGCTTTCTGTTTTATTGATCATAGGCTATGCTCCATCAATTCCGATGGCTTCATCATTGCATTGCGAATTTCAGCGATGGCCGCCGCTTGATCTTCTGCCCGGCTGGTTAAGTCCCACAACTCATCATTCATTATCACATATTGCAACCGTCCATGAACCTTGATCCTTAGAGGATACGTCCTCAGACCAATTTCCACCATCACCTTGCGCAATTCATAATCCGAATCAAACACCCGTCCTTGAACGGAATGCCTCACCCATTCCACCACATCTTTGATAACCAGCGCCCCTGGCCGATTGCAATCCTTCAAACATTCCGCGAGTGCAGCCGCTTCTTTCTGTGCTTCTGACCTTGAGCCTTCAATCATCTCCTTCTTTCGTTCCGTCATCGGCGCTCGTTCTGAGGGCTGCACATAGTCCCCATATTCTTCTGCCCATGACTTGATGATACTGAGACCACCACCTTCAATCCATTTGCGAAACTCAGTGAATTTTTGCCTAGGCCAAGGCACTTCAGTGATTTCGGGATAAAACCAGCGTCGATCATCATTCTCCATCTTCAGGGCGCGCATAGAATTTGAACACGCGAGAACATGGCACCAGTTTTCAATCGTGTATGGCCGCATATATTTCTGATTGACCGAAACATCCTTATCAGTGATGACTGATTTCAGAGAATGATACGCCTTCCAAGACGCACCAGAATAAATCTCATTGACAATCACCAATCGCTTATTCGCCATCCATTCATTGAACGCCGAATTGCTGATGTCTGTTTCGCTTGGAAATCCAACATTTTGATGACCAACGAGCGGTGCAAGAATATTTGCGCCCAGCGTCGTCTTGCCAATCCCCTGTCTCTCACTGACCAGCAGCATTCCATAGCCCATGCGAATTTCTGGCCGTGCAATGATTGTCGCCGCCCACCGCTCAACTTGCTTACGCTCATCAGGGTGAATAAACATATATTCAAGAAATTTCAACCAAGGCTCTGCATTCCCTGGCGTCGATTTAATCTGACCCGGAACATGCAGATTGATTGCCGAAGAACCGCGAAACGTAACCATCAACCCGTCATGATCCGGGCGGTAGCAAATCCGCGCCGAACGCCCCCTGTAAGCCTTCACAATCAGCCGCGAAGTCTCGCTGGCATGGCTGAATGGAGCGAGCATCTTATTCAAAATGCTTTCGGCGCGCATGATCTCTGGCATTTCAGTGCAGACAAAAAGATCAGCTTCTTCCACATACGCCCACATATTCTTGAACGAATCACGAAGAATTGCTGACGGTTTGCCTTTTGGATTGGGAATGAGATCAGTCGCCCAAGTCGCTGGGTGCAGGCAATCGCGGAATGTTGGCCCGATATAATGCGAGCCACCTTCAGCATCCCCAAAAAGAACATCAGGATATGGGTCTGCCATATCAAAGCTTTTGGGAAACTCATCTGTGAATTGCAGCATAAAGGTGGGAAGTCTCAATTGTTGCGAGATAGCAGGAACCGCAGCCTTCCCCGGCTCATCATTGTCCGCGACGATGTAGGCCCGCTTAATGCCCGCACGGTGAATAACTGCCCAATCCGTCCTATAGGGACTCATCGCGCCCCCGATCCACCCGAGATGCACCGCGCCTTGCATCTCCGCGCCCCAGGGATGGGCTGCTAGGGCCTTCCGCGCTTCCCCTGTCTCCCCGTCCACCATCCACTGCACATGCCTTGCAGCCTTCGCTCCTTCGTGGATAAAGACTGTGGAAGCATCCTTCAGCAAGTGCGCATTGTAGAGCGGCAGCGGACCATCAGGCTCACAAAGCCTCCACTCATCATCATCCCAATACGTCCAAGGCACATAACTTTTTTCACCTTTCGTTTCAATGCGGACTTGCACCATCACAATCTGGTTCGATGCATCGCGGAAGATAAACAAATTCTTCTTTTCCGCCTCAGCGATCATCTTTGGCGGGTTGACGATGCTGTGCAGCAATTTGACTTGGGGCCAAACCGCTGATGCAAATTCATTTTTGATCCCAGCCGCTTCCAAATCAGTCGGATTGCTTTCCGCCCGAGTGCAATTCACCTCACCCGTCTTGCTGAACCGAATGACCGCCAAATCCTTCCAGTATGAACCGGATATCTCCTTCACAACAGCGGTTTTTAGCGATCTGGGTTCAGCACCAATGCGCCGCAAATATGAGGCGACTGTGGGAAGGTCCAACAGCGATTTGATTTTCATTTCTCAGATAGTCCCCGGCCATTTTTCGTTGCTGATCAATCCCCAAGTGATAGGATGACCGGCGGGAAGTGGTGATGCGCGCTGCTCGCCATTCAGATTTGTAACCTCTGGAGCTTTTTTGGACTTCACTGGCGGAAGTATTGCTTCATCAATGCCTTTCTCAATCAATTTTTCTCGACAGGCGCTCATCGTCCTGCTCATCTGCCGCGACAACTCTCCCAGCGTTTTGCCTTCCTTGTGCATACGCAACATTATTTCAACAGATCGGATTGTCCACCCGCCACTGTCTTTGCTAGGACCAAAAGCGTTGATATCACCTTCAACGCCACCATTAGCGCCCATTCACTTTCCCTCCTTGATAGGACCAATATAACGAACCGAATCAACCGACAGCATGCGGAATGAACCACCTGCCCGAACCTTTCCCTTCACAACATACAGATGCTTACCCACACCGCCTCGGTCCACAATCTCTTTGCCGATTTTGGCATATTGAAAGCGATTGACTTTGCCAAAGATAATATCAGTGTCATCAGCAATCTGTAGATTCAGCGCAGTTGTGAAACCATCTTTGATTTCATAGCCGCGCCGCGCGACATAAACTGGATCGTTTTCATTCTTAACGTCAATCTTCACAAAAATGCAGAATACAACAATGGTTTGCTCATATGGTTCGATAACGATTTTAATAATAGGTGATGGTGGCGTAATGATATTACGCGCACCAGGATCTGGCAAAACACGCCGAAAAGCATCACGCACCGGAAAAAGAGAATCAATTGGAGTCTTCGCATTCAGCAACAATTTCTGAGCGCGCTCTGGCATTCTCTCTCCGCGCGCCCGCGCACCGATGATGGAATTTACCATTTTCGGCCCAATGCCAGCGACATTGCTCAACGGGCCAACTAGGACTTTTTTGTTCTCCCGATATCCCACCGACCATTTATCAGTTGAATAATCTTTATCAACTGGAACATAATCAAATCCTTCAGCGGCCATTTCGCGCAAAAGCATGATCTGCCGATCTGGATCTGACTCGTGGGTGAGTGTTGCAGCGGCGAACTCAAAGGGATAATGAGCCTTCAGCCAGCAGCACTGGTATGAGATGATGCCATAGGCGACGGAATGCGATTTGTTGAAGCTCCAAGAGCCATACGCACAAAGATCATCCCACACCTTCTCCGCTTCTTTTGGATCCACTCCTTTCGCAATCGCCCCAGTCTTCCAAGGATTGCCATATTGATCAAAAAACTCTTTGCCCAAAGATTTTGACATCGCTTTGCGCAATGCCGTCACATCTTCCCAAGACAAATCCCCAATGTTCCGAGCGATCTCCATGACCTGTTCTTGATAGATAATGATGCCAAGCGTATCATTCAGGTAAGGCTCAAAGAGCGGATGGGGATATTTGATTGGGCTGACGCCAATGCGACGGTTAACCCATTCTTCGGCACCGCCCGACGCAAGAGGCCCGGGGCGACCAAGAGCGGTAATGGAAACAATATCATCCAGGCTATCAACACGAGACTGCCGAACAAGGCGCTGAAGGGCGACGCCATTGAACTGAAAGATGCCAGAGAATTTGCCATCATTCAAAATTTTGAACGCTTCCGCATCATTCAGATCAATATTTTCCAGCGTGTCCCTTGGTAATTTCGCCATCTCCAGAGCGTTTTCAAAAACACTCAATTGTGTTAGTCCCAACGCATCAATCTTCAGAAAGTTGAGTGTTTCCGCGTCGTATTTATCACACATCGTCGCGCCAGTGCGATGGTCGATGGCGATATATTTGCTCACTGGCTCGCTGCAAAGCACAATGCCAGCAGCATGCTGGGAAGAATGGCGCGGATGGCCTTCCATCCTTGCCGCAACCATCATCTCAGGAAACTCATCAATCAGAGCCTTGCCCGCTGGTGTGCTGGCAATCGTATCCTCAAATGTTTGCAGCGCCCGGCTGTCCCCGCCCATTCGTTCGATGAGCGATTCAGCAACGGGAGTTATTTTCCAACGAGGAACCCGAAGCGAAGCGCCCGCCTCTTGCATGGCGGACTTGGGTTTAAAGAGCGCAACCGTGCCGAGCCTTGCAACCCTATCAGAACCGTATTTATCATTCAGATACTCAAACACCAAATGCCGCTGCTGATCCGAAAAATCAATGTCAATATCTGGCAAATCGCTGCGATTGATGTCGATGAATCGTTCAAAGATCAAACCATATGGCAGTGGGTCGATGGTGGTTATGTTGAGAAGATAACACACCAGCGAACCACAGGAAGAACCGCGCGCCGGTCCAACAATCATATGCCTTCTGGCAAATTGGCAAATGTCCGCGACGATGTAAAAATAATCTTCAAACTCTTTATCAGCGATCAGCTTTAATTCCCGATCCATCCGCGCCGCATAAACTGGATTGGACAAATCGCAACCCGTCCGCTTCGCGCCATCTAGGCACATCTGCCGCAAGGTGGCCGGGCGATTCGGGTGCAGAATAGAGGCTTGCAATAATCCCGCTGTAGAGGCTTGCAGGATGGCCGCAGAGGCACCCCAGGCCGCTTGCGCTACCTCCGCACCCACGCCGGTCCTTTCTACGCTCGCAAGCCATTCTGCGGCGGTTTGAATATGCTGATCGTAGGTCTGAATGCTCGCCCCGCGACCGCAAACCGTTTCATAAAATCCTTCATCACCAGCGCAAGCGAATTTGTTGTCGCTTATTCCAGCCAGTTGCAATCCCTGTTTTAACGCTTGCGAAATGTAGCCGCGTGTGGAGGATGGGGAAAGGCCAACCCACAAATCTTCAGAAGCATGCACATACTGCAACAGCGAACGATGCCCAACAATTTTGAACACATTCGCTGCTTGCGCTTGCTCATACGTCAACAAAGGCTCATAGCGGAATTGCTGAGTTGCAAGCTCAACCAAACGGTTGATGTCCTGGACATTGTCTTTCGCAACAAAAGTCCAATAATCAACTGATGGCTTTTTTGCATGGATGGAATCAGTAACAGCCAACTCCACCCCAAACACCGGGCGGATGCCCGATGCTTTTGCCAGCTTTGACCATTTCACCCAGCCGAACACAGACGCCCGATCAGTCATCACAGCCGCTGGATATTCACACTCTTTGATTCTTTCCATAACGTCTTTGATCATACCAGCCGCAGACCGGAAAGAATAGCCAGTGCGAATGCGCAGCATTTAATTGGCCCCAGACAAAATGATCTCAACGCGCTTTCTTGCGCTCTTGAGAGTTAATGCCCGGTCTTCAATTTTCCCATTCAGGATAATTTGCCAATAGGAAACATTGTGAATTGGCGCTTTCATGAATGTTTTGTTGATTCCTTGATAGGCGGTTGAACGCCGCAAGGTGAAGCCTTTGTATTGCTTTTCCAGCTGTGTTGGAATTTCAAGACGTGCCATTAGACATCTCCCCTGATTCTTAATTCATTAAAACAACGAACCAACGCTGTAACGTCAGCTTTCGCACGGTGAGCGCCCTCAAACTTTTCCCCAAACAGATGCTCATGCAGGGCATTGAGGTTAAGGCGATACCCCTTAAACCATTCTGTTTCCTCCACAGTGCAGATGCGACGATTTGGCCAAATGGCCTGCATTCCAATCCGCTTCATTTCGATATCAATAACAGACATATCGAATGCCAGATTGTGCGCCACCACCGAATCACAAGACCGAATCAGCTCCCATACCGATTTGGCTCGCTCTTTGAACTTGGGCTGCTTGAAAACATCTTCCGTCTTGATGCCTGTGATTCGGGTTATTTCTTCCGTAACAACAACGCCAGGGTCACAGAGAAATTCCAGTTCTTCAATCAGCTTCCCACCATCATTAACAACACATCCATAAAATTCGATTAGATGGGGCTGCTTCGTATCTGAGATGAGAGAATTGGCAACCAGATCAGTTGTTTCTGTATCAAAAACCAGTGTGCGCTTCATTCTGGTTTCACCTTTCCTTCCTGGATGGCAAAATATTCTTTCACCGAATCAGAAGCATGATCAAATTTTTCTGCATCTGATAACCAATCCCGCTTTGCAACTGCTGGAACGAAAGGCGGTGTTTGAATGAACCCATCAATTCCAAAATTGGACGCTTTTTCTTGTTCCGCGCTTTGCAGCATTTCTGCATCCAGCTCGCGCAACATCATTGCATAAACAGAGATATCATCCAAAGAATCAGGATGGCCGCCTGCGGAAAAGTTTTGCACATATCTGCCAATCTTAGAAATGATGGCCACCAAAGCCCCAAAACGATTGAAATCATCTTTCGTTTTAAGATCAATTCCATTGGGCAAAAGAGAAACCATCACTCCGCCAAATTTTTTATAATTGGTGCCATAAACTTTGTTTCTTTGTTCGTGGATTTCTGCCGCATCTCGTAACAGTTCAGGAACGCTTTTCATAAATCATACCTTCTGACCAGACAAATTTTACGTTATTCTCTTCAGCCCAAGCACAAGCACTTTTTACGCCAGGGAAAAATCCCTTTCCATTTCGATTTGCGGAAGTGTTGCAAAGCAAAGGAATGCCAGTCTCCTCAAAAAAGCTTGTAAGGATTTCTGTTGTGGTTTTGCATTGTGTATTGTTGATGGTTTGAAGTCGTGCTGTTCCATCTATATGAACTACAGCAGGAATGATTGATTGCCAATCTTCTTTTACCAAATGATCAAAAAGCATGAATGGGTCTGGATTACCGGGAGTGAAAATTTGTTTGGCATATTTTTCAAGACAGATTGGTGCCACTGGGCGGAAGCTTTCTCTTTTCTTAAAACCATTTAGTCGCGTTTTATTTTCCGCCAAGCCCGGATGCATGAAAATGGACCGATGGCCGAGCGCGCGCGGCCCCAGTTCCGCCTGACCATGCAGCACAACCACAGGCTCATCCTTGTTGATAGAAATAAATTTTCCCAACTGACTTGGTGTGCATTTTTTGATATTCCAAGACCCATCAGGAATTTCATTTTTTAATCTGGGACCAGAATAAACATCCCATTTCAATTTCCATATGCCTTTGCTTGCCGCCACTTCACAAGCCGCTGCGCCGATAGCTGAACCGCAATCATTCGGAAAAGGTGAAATCCAAACATCACTGAAATGTCCGCTTTCCCGCAATGCAGTATTCCATTTGATGTTTAAGGCCGAACCACCCGAGAAACAAAGATTGCTTCCTTTCGGGATATGTTTGATGGCCGATTCAACAAAACTTTCCTCAAGGAATTGATGGAATGTCGCCAAAACTTCTTCATCTGCAATTTGAACATCATCAGCAATCTTTTTGATCCTGCGACAAAATTCATGCTCAATTATTCCGTATGGATAATAATTAAGGTCTTGTTCATATGGGAAAACATTTTCAAAAGTCGCCCGCATTGCTGATTGCAGGTGATGGTTGACTTTTCCCAGCCCAATATAAGACATCAATTTTCCAGGAACATCAAGCGATCCGAAAACATCATCTTTGCTGAAGCCAACGTTTACTGGCGAATCACAGATTTTTTTATTTTTGTATGGCCCGAAATAATAACCAATGATGCTGTATATTTTTCCATAAAATGGCAACAAAGACGCAACAAAACTGATTTTTTCTTCTTTCAGTGGGTTAATCCAGTGAAATCTAGGCTCTTGGCTTCCATCCCAACTTATGGAAGCGCATCTTTCATCAACTGGAAATGGAGAGGTTACGAAAGTGCCAACAATGTGACCAGTGATGTGGCAATAGCTGGAATAAGAAATTCCTTTATTGTTGATAATAAAATTATGATTTGTAAACAAATGCCGATGCAAGGCATTGGGTGGATTAGGATAATCAAATTCATGGTATGGAGCAACATTAAGCAACAAAGGAGAATTGATCTTCCCTCGCTTCCATCCATCAATAACAATCTGTTTCGGCTCAATATCAAAATCATTTAAGATTTTTTCAATTGAAGCCAAATTTTTCATTTTTGTATACCTGTCTCCTTCATCAACTTTTTCCATTTCAACTGAAAATAAAATACGATCTTCATGCACTGCCGCCACCGCCGCATCGTGCGTCATTTTAATTCCAATTGTCGCCTTAATCATATCAGTATGCTCCACTGCGGACTTGCCAGCAGGCAAATCCAAGATCACGCCAAGACTCAACCATCTTGTCCCTATCCTCAAGAATCATCACAACACTGTCCAGCATTTTGCGAGCATCATTGTCGAATAGCTTTTCAAGCAACAACTTGGGCTTCAGGATTGCATCTGATTCGTAATTAAAATCAGGACGCATAAAAAGATGATCAAAAATGATACCGTGTTCATTAAACCAACGATAAGTTTGATTGCGATACGATTCATTGCGACCAGTTAAGGCGATGAGAGAAATATCACCATGCAAAGAGAGCACATCAAGCAAAAATCGAACGTCGTTGAATGGCTTGTCTAAACTAAGCAGTGAATGAAATTCATCCCACTGTGCCGCTTGCGCCAGATGAACCCTGTGGGCGCTATCACATAAAGTGCCATCCAGATCTACAACAACAACTTTCATGATTCGCCTCCAGAACGCAACTGATCGACCAATTTAATCATGCGCGTCCGCTTTTCCGCATCTTTGATCTCAAGGATTTCTTTGTCCAAATCCCTAGCCGCTGCGTCTTGAGTCCGGTTGAAAAACAAAGGCGTCCAGTTGTGGACAGACTCCATTTGATCTTTCAGCAGTCCAAGAAATTCCCGATATTCACCCTGAGTGCGAGGTGAGGAACGCTTGCGAACCATCTCAACCAACGTCCGCAAAGAGGCACTGACGAGGATGTTGGTGTGGATGTTTGTGGGCAGAACGCCCCGCGCATCTTCTACCGCAACACCCCGCAGGATGAGCTCTTTGTAGGTGTTGTCGATATAAATCATCGCGCCATCATAAAGTCCGCGCTTCTCAGGCGTATCAATGGTTGGCCCGGTAGAATAATCCCAACCCGAAACATCCAAAATGCGCATCGTCTGCTGGGCATAGCTGGCTGTCCGAGTGCGAACCAACTGATGTGTAAAGGCCCGCGTTACGCCTCGGATTAGGAATGTGTAGTGAACAAATTCCCATGAGCTTGGGATGGTATTAGCCATGTAACGAAGTTCAGCCAACTTTTTGCTATAAGGCCAACTATCAATTTCGTCCAGCATCGCAGGTGCCATTTCCAGGCGTGTGCTTTTGCTGAAGATGAGAATGTTGGCCGCATAATCGCTTGGGTCTGCTGTTTTGCGACCAGTATAATCAATCATTTCAACTTGCATAGCGTTCTCCATTTGTTACCAGTTGCCGCTGGTTGTTTAGACAGTGATGCGCTTTTTCTGATCGTAAGAGGAAGCGCCAGAGATAAGACGATGAATGACGCGAACATCATTCACCACATCATCCAATAGCAATCCAGGCCGCCAAGTCGCAAAACGCCCGAGGGAATAAACATTGTGTTTTTCGCTCGCCCAAATGATGAATCTCTTTCGATCCATTTCATCATACGGAACAATCTTGGCATATTTCTGTTTGGCCAAACGGTGACGTTTTACTTTGTCCCTTGGAATGCAAAGATGCCAAAGGACGCTGTCGATCAATTCATCATAATCAAATTCAGACAATACATCATATATGCATTCCGCAATGACTTCTGAGCCTGTTATTGATATGCGATGAAATGGAAACTTATGATCAGGAACATATAGGGAACAATACGCTTCCAAATCTTCAATTTCCATGATCAGGTTTTCACCTGCGCGGCTCTTAAATTCTTCCACTGGCTGCCATCCGAGAATATTCATCAGAGACGGCATGGCGATTGTGGAAATGATAGGTTTGTTGTATTCCTTTATACCTTTCATTGTAAGCGAATGACCATAGCCAATCGGAGCTTGCACACAAGCGCAAAGCTGAGAAATGAAATCTGGCGGCGCGATATATCTCGACACCATTTCATTGTTTGCTGTGGTTATGGAACGAATGCGCATGGAACCGTTGGCCTTCAAAGAATAAGAAAGCGCATCAGCCACAGGGTTGCGATTTTCGTGAATGGACTTTAGAACACTCACCTTTTTGAATGGAATATTCAGCAGATTGCCCACCGCGTCTGAGCGAAAGCGAAGCACGGCGGAATGGTTGTTTGGAAGGCTTGCAGAAGACTCAATGACTCCGCTGCATTCCCGACGCAGCATGGCCGCCGCCAGAAGGCCCGCCATGCCAGCTCCAGCAACAACCGTCATTTTTTTGAATCCTTCACCTTCACAACCTTGCCAGTGTAAAGACCCAGAATTTCAAAATCAATTTCTTCGCCAGCCTTGAGCTTGTCGCGGGCGAATTTTTGCAACGTCATAGGCGCAATGGTGCTGGCGACGGTTGGAGCCAACCCTTTGTCTCGCAACTCTCCGGCGATTGATAAAGCTTCGTTGTGCTGGTTTCGGCCAAACTCAACAGAAACCTCTGTGCGCATCAGTCCGCCTGCGCCTTTGTTCTCAAGCCATTTGATTGCTTGCGCCCGGCGTTCTGGATCTTTCGGAAGTGAACCGCTCACAAAATCCGTCAATTCAACAGATTTGCCATTGCGAACCAAAAACGGCATTCCGATTTCATTCATCAGATCAGGAATGCGTCCTGTGCGCAAAGATTGCAAAGTCGCTTTTGCAGCCTTCAAATCTTCTTCCATTTGCTCAACGATTTTCTCCATTTCCAGGAGTTCATCAACGCTCGTTTGCAAGCGGGCGAGCGCATCCGGTGGGGTTGCTGCCCCACCTTCCGCGCCAAGGTCAAAATCCTCAGCAAATCCAGACATCACATCGCCCCTTCGCTATTCGATGATCCGCCCGAATTTTCTTCACCCAAATCGCTCAAATCGCCGCGCATTTTGCCAGCAATCATCTGCTCACGGAATGCCACACATTCATCCCGCAACGCTCGCCAGTTGCCACCCAACTCCGGCAGAGACGGGCCGCGCTCAACCTTCCAGCCCGACCAGTCGCCTTCATTGTTTGTTTCATCAACCGTCGTCAGATTGTAGGCCCGATAAAACAGTGGCGGGGTGAATGTCGAACCGTCCGCCCGCGCCAGCTTTTCTCCGGTCGCCAGCGTCATCCACCGACGCGAACGCTTCAGCTGGGTTGAGGACATGGGCAAGAAAGATTTGCGCCCATCAGCAGTCACATTGATGCCAAACCACTGGGCAGTTTCAGCAATCAAATTTCCATTGGGCAAAATCGGCTGATTTTTTTCGTTCCGCTGGCACTGGCTCAGAATAGCATCCGAGTCATGGACTGCCACCAATCCCTTACCTGTGGCTCGCGGTGCCCACTCCAGATAGTCTTTGCGGTAATAGCAGGGCAGAAAAAGAATGCCATCAGGGAACAGGTCAGAAGTCCCCACATCGCAAATCATGCCGACTGCCGCGCCATCAATGTGTTCCGCTTTGCGCGGATTGATCTGAGGCGACAGAGCTTGAAGGATGGTTAAGCGAGGGATCAGGACATCGGAAATCCCGACATTTTCCATCCCCGCGTTAGCGTATTGAGCGAAGTCATCATTGTATGCAGCGATTTCGCTGCTGACTTCTTTCTGCGCGACGACGCTGGTCGTCGATTTTTCTTTTGCAGCCATTTTTCAGTCTCCAAACCCCATTGCTGGCAGACTACCTACCAACGGTGGCCGGTGGGGTGCCGGCTTCCCTTTATCCTCGCGTTTTATAAAAATGGAAAGATTTTTTTTGTATGTGGGTGATTTTTGCCATAAATCATTGAAATACAATAATAATTATTTTTGAAAATAAGTGTTTTCTTTATCTGAAAACTGGCGCATAAACTTTGCAGGCAATCGAGCCTAACAAAACCGAACCGGAGTGAAGACCATGCTTGATCAAGAAAACCGCAAAAAACAGCTGGCGGTATATATTGCTTCCGCCAAAAACAAAATTTCTCAGATGGAAGCGTTACTTGACGATCAAGACACGAGCTTCGTTCTGGGTTGGTTGAAAACAGGGCTTTGCGTAAAGATGGAAGTCAATAAGCCAATAGTCACCAGCATTGCATTCGCTTCCGTCTTTTTCAACGAAAAAGAAGCAAAAAAATACGTTGGTAAAAATGGCATACGCAATGGCGCTGAAGAAAAAGTTGGACTGTTTGAGCGCCAAGATATGCTCAAGCATTGCATTCAGATGGTTAAAGAAAACATCAATTTCATGCAAAGCATATAATGCCAAACGCCAGGGCGAAAGCCCTGGCAGCCTTGCGCGGATTTTCTTTGAAGGCTGTGTGATAAAAATCACATAAATGTGAAATAAGTGTTTTCTTAATCTGATGGCTGGCGCATAACCATCGCAGGCAATCGAGCCTAGAAAATCGAACTGGAGTGAAGACCATGGCAAATTATTCATCCGCAGAAATCGCCATTGCGCGCCGCGCTGGTATCGACGCAGCCAAGGCTCATCGTCCGCGCGCACCCTGGGCATGCTTGGCGATTAGCCAGATGATTGCAGAAAAGCAAAACGCCCCAATGGGTTCCTGCTTGCCAATCCTGGAGGCGTTTTCTGCCGGTTATCAGTCAGTTTGTGATGCACAGGCGCGCGCCATTTTGGAAAGGGCATAAGATGGCCTCAAAATCAACTGCGCACTTTCGCGCCGCAATCTCGCACCAAGACACAGAATGGCTGAATAAACGTTTGGTTGATTGGCGCATAACAAAAACAATCACCATTCAAACATCTACCATGCGAGCGCGCATCATCGCCATGGTTCGTTCTGAATTGCTGCGGCGGAGGAATTGCGCATGACCTTACGCATAACCAAGTGGACTGGATCCAATGGCTGGTCTGAGGCTGGAATTTACCAGGATGATGCGCTGGTGGCTGTGGTAACTCATCCATTCAGCGGTTGTCGATGGTTCGTCTATCCGGTCAGCAATGAACGCAAGCGTTCGTTCACCACCCGCCGCGAAGCCATGGAAGCAGCCCTCAAGCTTACTGAACGCACTGTAGGAGCAGCGTCATGAACATTTTTTACGTCAATAAAAATCCAATTTTGGCCGCGCAATCTCTGGTTGATCGCCATGTTGTTAAAATGGTTCTTGAATCTGCTCAATTATTGTCCACCGCCCACAGAGTGCTGGATGGTTTTTATAGTGTGCAAAAAACCATCACAGGCAGGAATATCCAGCGGTGGACGATTCCTGATGAACGTAATGATGTATTATACACCGCCACACACATCAATCACCCTTCCGCCGTTTGGTGCCGCGAATCAGTAACAAATTATAAATGGCTGGTTGAGCATTTTTTTGGGCTGTGTGAGGAATATCGCTGGCGGTATGGCAAAACGCATAAATGCGAAACCATTGGAGAAATTCTGCGGACTGTCCCCAAAAATATAAAATTGGGTGGTTTCACCAAAATGCCATCATGCATGGACTCCCAATATATTATCAGCGAAGATCCAGTGATCAATTATCGCAACTATTACAAAATTGGAAAATCTGCTTTGCATGCCTGGAAAAACCGCAATCCACCCGACTGGATTATTTTTTGATAAATTGCAAAATAAGTGTTTTTTTTATCTGGTGATTGGCGCATAAACACTTCAGGCAATCGAGCCTAGAAAATCGAACTGGAGTCAAGAATATGCCTGACCGGATTACCTTTGAAACTATCATCGCCATCGAATATGAGACGCCTAAAGCGTTCAAAGTCTATGGTGGCGACTATTACCTCAAAAGCCGTTGTTCAATTGAATATACTTCTGATGAATATGAAGTGCTCAATGAGGGCACAAAACGTCTTGTCACTATCCGCGAAGCAGAAATCACTATGCCAGGGTGGATGGCGAAGCGATGATGGATAGAAAATTTACGAAGACGGAGGACAGCCAAACCATCAAGCGCATGTATCGCTTTGCGCGCAATCGTTTGATGGAAGAAACCGGCCAATATGGAACCCTCTAGTGTAAAGTTTTTGGATGCTGCAATGAATGCTGAACTAAAATTGTTGCGCGAACAAGCGAAACATTTGCGTTTCACTGGTCACAAATACGATCAAATCGCGCGCATCATGGGGGTTAGCACCCCAAGGGCTTGGATATTGGCAAACTCTGAAAGGCACAGAAAGAATAGCAAAGAAAGCGAAAAAAAATACAAAAAGAGAAACCGCATTGCCCTTTGTGACATGGAGAAATGAAATGTTGACGATTCACCCATACACCGACTTTACTGGAAGTGTTCAGTGTTTGAGTTACAATGATTTGAATATGGCCTACCGATCAGCGACAAACATATTGAACTGTTTGGAAAAGCTTGATCTGAAAAATCACAAGGATGAGTTTCGAGCGGATGAACGATTTTTTGGCGTTTTTATGTGGCTTGGCTATGAAAACGCGCTGAAGTGCTATCAAAGAGTTGCGATTGAAGAATTGGCTGAAAGAAACCGCGCCGATTATGTCGCTCCCGAAATTTCAGAAGTTGATTGGGATTTTGAACAGCCTTGGTGGCTGACTAATATGGATTTGAGAGAAAATCACCGAGCCAATCTATGCGCCGGAACATCGACAAATCATTATGTTCGCCAGGGATTTGATCGGTCAATAAGCAGTCGCGCCCGCACCTTAGCCTCTGAAAGCAAATGGATGGTTATGGGCGGAAAGTCAGAACCAGATCAATTTTTTCTAATTCAAAAGCCTTTCGCGTTGATTTCATTGGGAGTTTCATAAAAGTATTTTTTTTTGAAAAAGATCAAAATAAGTGTTTTCTTTATTTCTCCGATGGCGCATAAACCTTGCAGGCAATCAAGCCTAACCCGCCAGAAAGTCTCTGGCACCACAAAAGACTTATGGAGAACGAAAATGGCGCATGAAGTTGAAACGATGGCTTACGCGAATCAAGTCCCCTGGCATGGCCTGGGTGCGCGGGTTGATGGCAATATTTCGGTCGATGAGATGCTGGTTGCGGCTGGCCTGGATTGGGAAGTTGGTCTTCACCCGCTGCAAGCGTTGGTTGGCGAAAATTCCACACCCGTTCATGTTCCTGGCCGTTATGCGCTGGTGCGCAATACCGACAATCGAGTGTTGACTGTGACGGGAAAGAGCTGGAAGCCGCTGCAAAACCGCGACACCCTTGGCTTCATGGACAAATATGTTCGCGCTGGTGGCGCAACGCTGGAAACCGCTGGCAGCCTGCGTGACGGAAAAATTGTTTGGGGCTTGGCCCGGCTCAATCATTCTTTCAATGTCACCCCTGGTGATCGGGTTGAAGGGTATCTTCTTATCACATCGCCGCACGAAGTTGGAAAGGCGATCACTGTTCGCACCACCACCGTGCGCGTTGTTTGCGCCAATACGATGGCGATGGCTGTCAGCCAAGGGACTGTGAATTACAACCAAAACCATCTTTCAGATTTCGATGTTGACCGCGCCCGCGAGGCGGTTGAATCTGCCCATGAGGCTTTGCAGTTGGCGGAAAATCGGGCCAAAACACTCAGCAATTTGAAGTTGTCGATGGAAGACGCTGTTAAGCTTGTCCTTGTGCCGAATTTCGCACCAGAAATGGCCGAAATGGCGACTGAAGACATGATGGATGCGACGAAGCAGCCGAAGCGCCTTCAGGGCATTATCAATTCAATTCTGACCGCTCCTGGCGCAGTGCAGGACAATGGTTGGGGTGTTTTGAATGGTGTTACGCATTACGCTGACCATGTGTTGGGCCGCGAGAATGCCACCCGTATGTTCCGCTCTTGGATTGGTGATATGGGATACGCAAAGTTGGCAGTTGAAAAAACGTTGCTGGAGCTGGCATAGCCAAAACGGGCGGGTGAATAAATACATTTCACCCGCCCAAATAGGCTTTTCTTTTTCTGTAATATCAGGGATAATGGCTTTGGGCAATCCGCCCGCCAAAAGGGAATGTGAACATGGCCGACTATGAAACTGATCTGAACACACTCAGCACGAATCAAATCCTTGAAATTTACAATGAAGCCGCTGGCCGACTTGGTAAACAGGAAGTCAATAAATTTTCTGATAAGGAGTCGGCTGTGCGCCGAACCAAGAAAATTTTGGAAGAAGCTGATTCTGTTGGGTTGATTGATGAAATCGCTGGCGAAAACAAGGGAATTGAAATGAACACGCAGCACCACATTGAAGAAAATGCAGCCACTGAAGCTGAAACCGCCGAAACCGCCGTGAAACCGGAGAAGGTGAAGAAGGCGAAGAAAGTGAAAGTGGAAAAGGCTGGAAATGATGGCCGACGCGGAAAGTTGAGCCGCAGTGCAGGCAAACATATTTATTCCACCAAAGAAACCAACCCGCGTCGCCTTAACACTCATGGTTGGCGTTCTATGGAGATCATTATCAACAATCCAGGAATCACTTATGAAGATTTCTTGAAGGCTGGTGGGCGAAATATGGATTTGCTTTGGGATATCCCGCATGGCAATGTGACCATTGAGGACACCTTGCGGAGCGCTTAATCCATCCAAAAATGGGGGAGGAATTTAATCTTCCCCCATAGGATGAAAACCACGAATCAATAGGTTAGGTGGTTCCAGGTTCTTATTATTCGTTATTCTATATTCTGGGAAGGTTTTAATAGTAATATATAATATCCCCTTAGTCTTGAATCATGAGATTTTTATTTAACTTGGAACTGTGCTGAAAGGGGGTTGATATGAAGATCAGTTATGAACAAAATAAGGCCATTTTGCATACTCGCATGACGCCAAGAATGGCGCTTATAATTCCGAAGTTGGAAGGGCGCAGAAAATGGTTGGTTGGTGGAGGTTTGAGTTTTGAGCCTTCCGGCCACAATTTAGAAATTCTGCGCGCGTCTATCCCCGACTTGCAAGAGGACGTGCCCGCTAATGCCGAAAATTTGGACGTAGGAGCGTTTTTCGATTTGCCCGGTAGTATCGAACCGGCAAAAGCCTATAAGCCGAAGACGGTGGCTTACGCCCACCAGGACGAAGCATTAACGCGAGCTTTGCCGTCGCCCAATTTCGGTCTGTTCATGGAGCAAGGGACTGGAAAAACAAAAGTCGCCATTGATTTGGCTGGCATTAGATTCATGTCAGGGGAGATCACTGGCCTGTTGGTGGTATCTCCAAAAGGAGTGCATCGCCAATGGGTGGAAAGCCAGTTAAAAATTCATTGTGGTGTTCCGTATAACGCCAGCTTCTGGCCATTCAAAAACAAAGGAACAGTTCCGCCCGCCTTGCGCAATAGAGACAAGCTGGCTGTGATGACGATCAACATTGACGCCATCAAAACGCCAGCAGGCGCGGAGATGTGCGAATCGTTTATTGCCACTCATGCCGGTCGCGTCATGATGGTGATGGATGAAAGCCATCTTATCAAAAACAAATCATCTGCCAGATGGAAATACGCTTACATCATTGGCCGCAAAGCTTCTCATCGCTTGATCATGACTGGGACGCCTATTGCCAAAGACCTTTCTGATGAATGGTCTCAATTGTATTGGCTTGATGAAAAGATTTTGGGCATTCGATATTTGACTTCATTCAGAAATGAATATTGCATCATGGGCGGATTTGAAGGGCGGGAAGTGCTGGCGCATAAAAACGTTGATCGTTTCAGAGAAAAAGTCGCGCCCCACACATATCGAGTGACGAAAGAAGAAATTGGGATATTGCCGAAAGCCTATGATTTTTGGCGGTTTGACCTCAACTCTGAACAGAAGCGAATGATCAGAGAGATAAAGGCGGATTTGCTGACGCAAATTGAAAGTGGAGAAATAGTCAACGCATCCAATGCAGCGGTGCGCATGATGCGCATTCAGCAAATTGCCAATGGTTTTGTTGTTGATGAAAACGGAAAGTTGATTGATCTTTTTGAAGGTCAAGTGAACAATCCACGCTTAATTGCCCTAAAAGAATATTTGGAAAGCAAGCAAGGCAAAGTGGTGATTTGGTGCAGATTTATCCGCGACATTGAAATTGTAACCAGCATGCTTGGCGATAGCTGTGTGGAATATTATGGCGCGACGAAAGATGATGAGAGAGCGAAAGCGGTGCAAGCTTTTATGAACCCTGATGGGCCTCGCTTTTTCGTATCCAATCCATCAACTGGTGGAACTGGATTGAATCTCCAAGGTTCATGCCAACTCGCTGTTTATTATTCAAATTCTGAAAATTCCATCGAGCGTTGGCAATCCGAAGACCGGATTCATCGTATCGGCACTCTAGGCGCAGTTGTCTACACCGACATCATCGCCAAAGGTTCCACTGACACCCGCATTCTTTCCAATTTACGCAAAAAGAAACAAATAAGCGATATGGCACTTAGCGATGTCAAATCCTGGTTAGAGAAAGATTGGGATGATGAAGAAATTGAAAGCAATTCTCCTGTTTATGACGAAGAATGGATGAAGGAAGTCAAACTTTGAAAGAAATTGAAAAGCGCCTTATTGCATTTTTTGAAAGCCATGTTGGTCAATCTGTGACTACAGAAACCTTGGCTGACGTTATTTATGAAGGGCGAGAAAAGCCAAAACACTGGAGAAACGCAACCCTTGCGCGCGTCCGCAATCTTAAATTCAAAACCGATTACACTGGAAGCGTCACCATCGAGCGCACAACCCGTTTAGGTCCGGGTGCGCCAGCTATTTTCAAAATAATCCGCCGTTATCAAAAATAAGTGTTTTCTTTATTTCTCCGATGGCGCATAAACGCTTCAGGCAATCGAGCCTAGCAATCGAACGGAGAAATAAAATGAACGCTCAATATCGTGACTGGTCTGCCGATCAATATGCGCGCAAATTGCGCCAGCGCCGCATGCGGGCCTTTTTGCGCAGCATTGGTTTGTTCCTGGCTGGCGCTGCTGGTGGCTTTGCGCTTGGCATGGTGATTTATTTTTCAATTCTTTTTCACATCACCCAAAGCTTCGCTTCGCTATTCAATGCGTAAACCAGACGCGACGAAATAGGGGATGAAAAATGAATATCGTTTTAGATTATCATGCTAGTGGGCTGATCGTAATTTCCACAGTTGAAGCCACAGAGCCAAAAGTCGGCGCTGGAAATTTTTTGCGTCGCATGGATGCCAAAGGCGCGTTTACTCGCCTTGCGGCAAACACACCTTGGGGATGCCAATGGGCACTTCCGCGCCACAAGGTTGATAATTTTGTAAAATACGCCGCATCGAAAGGCTTTTCTGTGGATTATCGTGGGAGCGAAAAATGAAAACCAGCATTCAAGACATATTCAAACGGGCTGCTGACGCCAATCGAGCAGCGAGCATTGCCAGCGAGCGCCAATTTGATCCTGTTGCCAATACCGCAATGCTTGATGCCAGCGCCGCGCGGATAGCCGCGCAAGAGGCGGCTGAAGAAGAAACGGAAAATGAGGAAGGTGAGTGAAATGACCGAATGGAAAGCTGGCGGCCAAGCAATGGTGGATATTGTGGAGATAAACGGGCCATCTGCCCTTATTCGTCGCCATGGCACTAAAGACCACCGCACTGATGTTGTGCGGTCTGATGTTCTCCGTCCCCTTCCAACTGACCCTAATAAGGTGTTGAAAGATGCAGTGATTGACGCTGTTGGAAAAATGCGAACAGAAAATTCAGAAGTTGGCTTAGGTTGGGCACTGGCTGTTGCGAGTTTGTTTAAGGCATACGACGCTCTTGTTTTTGCGATGACGCCACCGAAACAAAATTCAGAGATGATGCCAACAAAGCAAAATCCAGATCCAATTGAAGTGTTTCATAGTGCTGCCAAAAACATGGCTTGCAGCCCTGCAACATGGGAGGTTTGCCGATCAATGTCTAGCGTTTGCACTTGCCGTCTTGAAATTGCGGCTGGCCTTTCTGAAGTGCGCAAAATGGAAGAATCAAAACAATGAGCGTAGATATCAGAAACTTCCCTGCTGCTTTGCAACCGATCATTCAGCAGGGTTTTTTGCGACGGGAGTTCCAACAGGCGATTACATCGCGCTTGGGCTATCGCGCAATCGCTGAACGCCGGCCAATCAGCGGTGCTATTGGCGAGAACGGCATCAATCACTACGCAGCGACAACCGATCTGAACATGGTCACCAGCCGCGTCGGTATTGCCAGTCAGTTCCTGCTGAACGCGGCTATCAATGGCGAGCAGGCTGGGCGGACGATGGACGAGCTCGCGAGCATTGCCTTGCGCATGGCATACCAACCGAGCGTGTTCAAGGCCGGTCCCCTAACAATGGCGACACTGCTCGGTGCCGTGGCTACGCTGCGGCAGAATGACGTGCCGGAGATTGATGGTGTCTTTAATTGCTATCTAGAACCGGTGTCGGCCGGACAGTTGTTTTCAGACAGTGATTTCCGCCAGTTGTTCACTGGCGCAACTTCGGCGAACCAAGTCTTTCGACGTGGCATGGTTAATGATTTCCTCGGTCTCAGGTTCATTCCGACTCCCGAATACCACATTGATCTGCACTCCACAAAAACAGGCATTTTTCTGCGTCGCCCCGTGGTTTGTGGTGCTGGGACACTGATTGAGCACGACTACACCAATATGCTTGGCGATGACGTTGCGCCGATTGATGCTCTTGTCGAGATTGTCGATGATGTTGCGATGGTGACGCGGGAGCCGATTGACCGCCTGCATCAGATCATCGCGCAATCTTGGTATTGGATCGGCAAGTTCGAGGCGCAGGCGGACGACGGCGCATATCGCAGGGCTGTTATCATTGAGCATGAGGGGTGATCGAAATGACCGAATGGAAAGCGGGCGACCGGGCTATGGTGGAGATTGCGGAAATTGTTGGGAGTTTCGCTATGCTGCGGAACCGACGCGGTGGCAAAGACTCGCTGTTGTTGGAAATACTCCAACCCCTCCCCCGCGCCATGACCGAAACTATTGGGGCCGGCGGAAGCGGAGCGTACCCAACCAAAGAACATGCGATGCAGGCTGCGGCAGACCGCATCGGGAAAAAAGAGGCCCATGCCATGACCGAGCACTATTACAAACCAGTCGGAGCTGGCGACGGCATGGGCACAGTTGTCGTGGACGAGGAAGGTATGCGCGCCGAACTGACCGCCGCCCGCGCGAGGATCGCGGAGTTGGGAGCGGCACTCGGCACAGCGCAAACCGATCTCGCAGCGCAACGGGAACGGCATGCGTTTATTGCTGAGAATGTGGCGTATCCATCCACCCTGCCGTCATATCCCGCAGGCGCATTCGAGACAGCCTGCGACTTGATTGCTCGTGAGATCAGGAACAGCACGCCATGACCGAACCCGTTCAACTGCGTGTTAAGCAAGTGTGGGAATGCCTTCCCAAACACGGGGGTGAATACTCACAACGCACAATCACTAAGATTGGCCTTCGTTTCAAGGATATGGAATGGAAGGGCAACACATACCGGCGGAATTGCCTGCGTAGCACATTCCGCGCCTGGATTGCCCGAACGGGTGCAACACTGAAGGATGGGACATGACCGAATTAGTAACCGTGCGGCGCGATACGCTGTTAGGGCTGCTAGATGCAGCAATTCGCCCACCTTGGAGGGAGGATGACGAAAATACGCATAAGCAAAAGCTAGAAAAGGCCCTCGCCGCCATGCTCGTCTCGCCGTGGCGGGAGATTGATGACGCGGCGAGGAATGGGCAGCTATGGCTGATTTCTGGCTTTGTTGAAGATAACCCGGAAAAGGGCCGTTGGGTAGTGATCGGGCGCTGGTGGCCCGAGCATGGATATTGGACATCCGAGGAAGACGAACCGGAAGGCTGGGAGCCGGAGTTTTATCCACCGACGCTGTATGCACCCCTACCGGAGCCACCGAAATGACACCACGCGAAACAGTGATCGAGGCGATAACGCGGGCGCTTGTGTGGAATGCATGGCCGACACCAGAAGATAAATTTGACTGCGATTTTTTTGACCTCATGAAGAAGGCAAACCCTGAGTGGTGGGCTATCAATCAACAGGACGCAACAACCGCCCTCAACGCCCTCCTGGCCGCTTTGCCGAGCCTGGGTTTGAAGGTGGTGCCAGTGGATGGAGTGCCTGACATGAACATCGCGGGCGCGCTGGCTTGGAGTGCTGAATTGCCCAATTCAGAAACGCATGTGGATTGCGCACACGCTTGCTTTGTCGCCATGCTCGCTGCAGCGCCCGATCTGCTGGGAGGTGGGGAATGACCGCGATGCAAGAAATCCTTGACGCTATTCAAAACGAAGTAGCCAGCGCAGAGGCCAAATGGCCGCCACTGAACAGCGCGCACGAAGCTTACGCGGTGTTGTTGGAAGAAGTCGATGAACTTTGGGATCATGTGAAAACAAACCAAAAAAGGCGCGATCTTCCATCAATGCGGGCGGAAGCCATACAGGTTGCCGCGATGGCGGTGCGTTTTGTTCGTGATATTTGCGATGGTGAAAAGGGACGCAAATGACCCGATTAACCAGACTAACCCCCGCACAACGGGCCGTGCTGGAATACCTGTCTGACCGCCCTGCGAAGGACGGCGGCTGGGTCTTGGTGCGCGATTTTTACGCCAGCGAATTTGCGTCATTGTCAAAAAGCGGACATGCAGAGGCGCATATTCTTTCTGCTAATACTGCACTATGTCGCATCACCCCAGCCGGCAAACAGGCACTAAAGGACAACACATGAAAGTTCGCATCGTCGCCGTCACGCAGCCCCGCGTTGAGGGCATCAGCACACCCGAGGAATTTATCGTCTACGCAGCCAGGGTGAGCAACCCCGACAATCAGATGAATACCGAAACCGGCGGGAAGCTTTTGAAGTATTGCTATGACAAGAAACACTTTTCGATATTTGAAATGGTCAACATCGTGATGGAGATCGAAACCACGCGCGACATTGGCCGGCAGATACTGCGGCATGGTTTCCGCTTTCAGGAGTTCAGCCAGCGTTATTCCGACCCCACAGAATCGCTGGATTTTGAAACGCGCGAGGCGCGGTTGCACGACCCCAAGAACCGGCAGAACAGCATCGAACCGGGCCTTGATGATGTGGATTTGGAGGATTGGTGGAATACCACGCAAAGGCACGTCGCTGAATGCACCAATGCCGCTTATAAAGAGGCATTGAAACTTGGCATTGCCAAAGAACAAGCCCGCGCCGTGCTTCCCGAGGGCCTGATGAAAACCCGCATGTATGCCAACGGCACCCTGCGGCAGTGGATTCATTACATTGCTGTCCGCACCGATCCATCGACGCAGAAAGAA
>Ga0214246_1000041_pt1 | contig 46652 bp, 57 predicted proteins | sample TroBogypolimnion_41_FD_153084 | JGI IMG/M metagenome (GOLD analysis project Ga0214246, IMG submission 153084) | Freshwater microbial communities from Trout Bog Lake, WI - 29MAY2009 hypolimnion | ecosystem: Environmental > Aquatic > Freshwater > Lake > Hypolimnion/Profundal zone | place: Trout...
TAGTCCAAGACTAGGCAGTCGTGACTTTGTTCATGCTATGAACATTCAACATTATCGTTATGTAAATTGTCTTGATATCGTAACCCACGTACCGCCAACAGCACTAGGTTTTATGCACCATGGAGAGTTGAATTATATCAACTACTATGGTTTTGTTAGAAACTTGACTCGTTGGCAGAAGGTAAAAGATCGTTGGCGTGCCCATTATCACTGTTGGATGAAGGGCAAGCTGTTCGACGATATTGATTATCACTTTATGGAAGGTTACGTAGCTGCTACGTTGAGCACTCTAAACGAATAATGGCACCGGTGGTAGGAATCGAACCCACGCTAAAAGTTTTGGAGACCTTTGTACTACCATTATACGACACCGATACAGTTTTATTTATATGGCGGAAGGTGTGAGATTCGAACTCACGGAGGATTCTACCCCTCGCACATTTAGCAAACGTGTGCCTTAAGCCTCTCGGCCAACCTTCCGTTATTAGTGGTGCTTTGGGATGGAATTGAACCACCGACACCAAGATCTTCAATCTCGTGCTCTACCAACTGAGCTACCAAAGCTTTGGTGCCGAAGGTCAGTTTTGAACTGACTTTGGAGACCTTATGAGGATCTTGCGATGCCGAACCGCCCCAACGGCATATTATGGTGGAAGAGGATGGATTCGAACCAACTCACCGTACAGAATCGATTTACAGTCGACCGCGACTCTCCAACTTCGCCGCTCTTCCAATTTATATTATGGTAGGGATGCCAGGTTTCGATCCTGGTCTAGAACAGTCATCTACTGCTAAAGAGTTTATAAGTCTCTCTCGTGTCCAACACCCACCCCCGTAACTGTATCATATTTGGTGCCCAATGAGGGACTCGAACCCCCACGATTGCTCGCTGGTACCTAAAACCAGTGCGTCTACCAATTCCGCCAATTGGGCATTTAATGGAGCGGACGATGGGGGTCGAACCCACGACATTCTGCTTGGAAGGCAGAAGCTCTACCACTGAGCTACATCCGCAATTTTGGTGTTCCGAGAAGGATTCAAACCTTCAGCCTCTGGTTTCGTAGACCAGTGCTCTATTCAGTTGAGCTATCGGAACTGGAGCGGGCAATCGGGGTCGAACCGACGACATCTTCGTTGGCAACGAAGTGCTCTACCACTGAGCTATACCCGCACAAAGTTTGGAGGTGCATCCCAGAATCGAACTGGGTTCTCAAGGTTTTGCAGACCTGCGACTTACCATCTGACTCATGCACCAATATATTCTATTCTTGGATCACTAGGAGTTGGTTGACCATACCATATGGTTGTATCCATTTCCATAATACGATAGATGTGATATTCTGGATAATTTTGTTCAAATAAATTGAAGACATCAATAACAGTATCGACATTACGAACAACACGAGTATGCTGTTTCATATCATAATTATATTGAACGATTACGTCAGTCATATCAAAATCCTTAAAGATTATATTAATGTGGCAGGTGCGGTATCCGTCCAACGTTTCAGCTGTATCTGGACTCCCATGCTCCTCTTATCGGTCGATCAAACCGATCCTACTTTGTCTCTTGCTGCAGCTGAGACGCTCTAGGCTTTCCTTACCACGTATTGGATGGGGATCAAGGACTCGAACCTCGGACATCCAGATTCAGATTCTGGCGTTCTACCAACTGAACTAATCCCCAATATAATGGCGATCTGTATGGAACTCGAATCCATGACCTTCCGCTCGACAGGCGGATGCTCTAACCAACTGAGCTAACAGACCGTATTTGGTTGCGTGGGGTGGGACTCGAACCCACGATCTCCAGCTTATGAGGCTGGCAAGATGCCACTTCTCTACCCCGCAATAAACTATGACAGATCCGATATCACCCATCGTCACTGACAACCGTTGAGTACCAGGATGACCTATACGATACTGTTTGCCTATGGTGCTGTCAGCAGGAATCGAACCCACGACATCCTGATTACAAATCAGGCGCTCTACCTACTGAGCTATGACAGCGAAACTGGACTACTAAGTGCTTATCTATTAACTCTAGTAACGACTTCGGCACTTAGCAGTTAGGAGGGTTCTTATATCTGCGTACCCACAACTATTTTTGGTGGAGTAGGTGGGACTCGAACCCACCTCAGATTCCTTGCAAAGGATTCCTGCTTGCCCTGAGCCTACCCCGAATATTTTATTCTACCTTTATAATAACCTAATTCAATAAATTTGTCAAGCTCTTCTTTTTTAATTTTTTTATTTTCTTCACCGTTAGTTACCCAGCAGGTACCAAATTGAGAATTATTTTCACCACGTTGGTAATTTATCGAATCATAAGTTTGTTTTCTTTTTATCATGGCATTTTCATTGTTGCAATTTATTCTTGCGGCTTCTGTATATCCTTGAACGCCATATTTTTGCTTTCTAACAGCTACTCTTTTTTTAATAGAGTCATCAGATAAATTATAAAAAGCATTTGTTTCTTTACTTGAAGATTTGATACCGCCTAATTTTCTACCTTCTGAAGTTCCGTTCAAACCCCTAGAATTGATAAACCCAAATCCTCCTTTACCGCCTTCTAAAAGGTTGTAAGAATTTTCAGATAACACAACAAGTTCTTTTTCTTTGTTACGCATATCTAATTCATTATCAAATACGTAAAGAATTTCTTTCTTAAAATTTTCCGTACCATATTTTTCTATAGCTCTACGAATAAGGATGCCAGAACCCATATATCCATCATCAAGATTATTAGTTTTATGCATTCCAATATAATGTTTCTGATTTATGTTATTGATAATTTTATAAATCGTATAAAACATGCTGCCCTCGGTTGTATAATAGACTTATCTCTAATGCTATTTATACAACCGAGGCGCTTGTGTACCCGATGACGGGATTGAACCGCCGACAATCTCCGTGTAAAGGAGGCGCTACTACCGCTGAGCTAATCGGGCATATATGGCGTGGGCTAACCTTTGGTTATAGACCTTTAGGCTTATCTCTTATCGTACCCCCACGCAGCACGACCGTAGCAACCCCTAGATGTCGTTATGATTGTAGGGCAGCTAACAATCATAATCCAGCTAGCCACTTTTTTGTGCTAGCAATTTGGCTCCACGACCTGGACTCGAACCAGGGACCATTCGATTAACAGTCGAACGCTCTACCAACTGAGCTATCGCGGAATAGCGTATCAGAACTTGTAGTTCACACCAACAGTGGCGCGATCATCAGCCTTAACAACAGATGATGTCTTAAGATCTTCTGTACGTACAAAACGACCATCAAGTTCAAGAGAAGAAGTGAGGTTATACTTCAAACCACCACCATAATTCCAAATGTCTCGGTTCTTGTTAGTTTCAATTCGATAACCAGCACCAAGAAGAGCATAAGGTGTTACGAAACCTGTATCAAAAGATAGGATACCATTTCCAGCAATAGTGCTGACCTTACCCTTTGAATAATTATAGGTTCCTTCGCCTGCAAGACCAAACCCTGCAAAACGATAAACATTGTAACCACCAACAAGACCAACAGTCCAAGGACTATTCTTATTAAAACCGTCTGTTACAACAAAACCACCATTAACACCACCATAGATATTCTTTTCGGTATCAACAGCAACTGGCTTTGTAGGAGGCATAGGAAATGCCTTTGAAGGTAGATCAGAAGCATTTGCAGCTGTAGCAGCAACAAGAGCAACAAGAGATACGATAAACTTATTCATTTGTTTTTCCTTTATTTTATGTTACACTTACTATCATAGTATATAGTGCTTTATACAAAAGGTCAAGCACTAATTTTGGTAGACTCCTCGGGACTCGAACCCGAAACCGATCGCTTAAGAGGCGATTGCTCTAACCATTGAGCTAGGAGTCTGTAGAGCGTAGGGGAGTCGAACCCCTCTTACAGGAGTGAAAATCCTGGATCCTAACCGATAGACGAACGCTCCAAAATCTCCCCACCGTTAACTGGCTCCTGACTCGCCAAACGGCTTCTTTTACATCGGCGATCACACGGTGGGAACATGGACCGATGACAATCCTTGTTTCGTTTATCTCGAGAACCACGAAACAAGCCTGTAATGGCGGAGGGTAAAGGAATCGAACCATCAACCTTGCGGTGGCGCAGTTTTCAAGACTGTGTGTCTACCATAGACGCTACCCTCCTATTACGAAATTTGTAAGTCTCTAGCCCGGAAGCTAGAGGTGCCATTCGACGTATCGTTTGGCGTTGATATTGGTCGGGGTGGCAGGATTTGAACCTGCGACCTACTGGTTCCAAACCAGCCACGCTAACCAAGCTGCGCTACACCCCGTTATTCATCCACAATATATGTTAACTTTAATGGTTTTACCTTTTGATTCTTGGTATCAAACCAATTTGGGTCTATGCCATTTGCATCACCATGATGATTCCAAACTTGATGACCACCATATATTGCTACATGAGCATCAACTAAAGCAGCAAAATCTGGACACAAACCTTTTGCTTTATAAGTAGGCATTACTGTTGTTTTATAATGTTCGCGAGCTTCTTTGAGAATCATAGACATTTTCTCACCCCTCTACATGATCGACGATGGTTGGGACAACTGGACTTGAACCAGTGACCTAACGCTTATCAAGCGTTTGCTCTACCAACTGAGCTATGCCCCAAAATTTCTTCAACTCACAGGGGCTCTTACCCCACCTTTTTCTAATGTCCGCAGAGTCGGCAGCGGCAGGTGTATTCTCGCAAGCAGTGTTTCGAACCACATACAGGCGATTGAATTGGTGAACTGGATGGGACTCGAACCCATGATGATTACCCGATTAAAAGTCGGGTCCGTTCGCCGCTACGGTAACCAGTCCTTGATTTTTTGAACTACGTTTAACTTTAGTCCGATGCTCTAACCAACTGAGCTAAGGGTCCAATACTTATTAGGAGTGATGTCATGTTATAGATATGGATAAACCTACATACCGTTTGCTTTACTCTGTGATCTTATTTCAGGTCATGACTCCTATTTCGATCACAACTCAGCATGCCTAACAATTTTTCCTAGGATGTTAGACCTCAGCTGTGCACTGCCCAGGAACACTGGGATTTTCCATAACACCACACCTAATAAGTTGTTTCTACTTCAGGGGATCACTAACCATTGCGTAATGGTTTAGAGACTGCCATCTACGCCCTGGCAGGAGCGCCGATCCCCTCAAGAAGAAACAACCTTTCGATTGTTTCAACTTCCAACAATGTCAAACAGCGTAGTCTTTATTCTTCACTTAGTATAACTAACTTTAACATAAAAGTCAACCATAAAAAAAGCGGGACTTTTTGGGTCCCGCCCTCAAAATTCCATTTAGGAACCTTTAGACGAGACCAGCAGCAAGCGCCTTATATCCTGCTGCAATTAACTTACGTGATGGATTACCAAAAGTATACTTATGTGTTACGCGACCCTTAGTATCCTTATGCTTATTGAGGTAGATAGCATAACCTCGCATACGGATCTGATAAATTGCATCATGTGGATTAGCAACGTTATAACGAGCAGCAATTTGCTTAGCAGTTAGACGTTCACCATTTTCAACAAGAGCTTCAAATACACGATCAGTCTTAGTCATTTATTTCTCCGTTAGGTTTCATTATTTAGTTAGTATATTTCACCTTTGCCTTAAAGTCAACTACTTTTTTCAAAGAATGTCAACTATTTTTCCATCCATATCCACAGCTCGTACTCTTTGATTGGGGAAATTGGAAGAAAGGTGCTTCATCTCAAACAGAATCTGCTGAGAATTATTTTGAGTAATGCCAAAAGTCCGCCAATTACCCGTAGTATCTTGAAGCTGAATCTGAATCATTAACCTCTCCTAGACTTGGAACCGACTTGAGTCATATCAGTTTCTGGGGTAGCATATTGCAACCCACCTTTATTAAACAGGGGCATAACCCTGCTTGCCTTAGCCAGAATTTCCTTTCGGACATGTTCTGGTTCTTTATGGAGGTTGCTCATAAGACTACGGTCAGTACAAGAAGACGCAGAACCCGACATTCCTGCAGAAACATAATTACTACGATCAACCATCATATCATTATTATAGCGTTGTTTCCATTTAAAGTCAAGCACTTTTTTACTGGCTTTTTTTCCGCCTGTCATAGACAAAACCCAAGCCTCATGCTCAGCTCTAGACAAAGCTTGGCGTTTGTTATTGCCAGGCTTACGTTTACGAGTAGTAGTAGTGGTATAAAAAGCAGGTAGAAGATGCATTGTCATCAGCGACTCCCTTATTATTCACTAAGTATACCCAATATCAGCACAAAAGTCAAGCGTTATTTTGCGCTATCTTTTCAATTACTTTTTGTAGAAACAACCTAACATTATCTTTGGCGGGTTCATATCTTTCTGATTTGATTTTCCACATCTGACGGTGATTGGAATATTTTTCCTCTTCCCACATATCATCTCGGGCATCGATCATTTCTTCAAGAGCATCAATCAATTGATCGATATCAGTTTTCTGCGGCTGTGACATCAATATCTGGCTCCATATTTTCAACCATTATATATTTTGCATCTTTATTAAACTCAGCATATGCCTCTAACATCTTACGAAGATTGTTAAGCCTCTTAATGACATCAAGAATAGTTTTATGAGCGGCTGGATCGTTGTAGCCCTCTTGGAGATCCATAAGGGCGGCATCCAAATTAGAATCAGCAGAATAATCGATATGGAACTTTATTATGGTTCCATCTTTTTGCATTTCTTCTTGGAGTTTTAGGGGAGGAAACAGGAGAGTTTTAATTTGCTCTATCTGTTTCTCAGCTGGTGTAATAGGCTTCTTTTCAATTTTCCACGGCATTCTCATAACAAATAATTACCTCACTTCTTTTTACGACCCATGTTATATTTGGCTTCTAGAGTCCATTCATCTTTTTCTTTATGATTGATGATCTTAATTTGACTCATGGAAGCTAATGGTTCCTTAATCATTTCAGATTCAATTACCTTCAGTAATCCCCAATCTTGAAGAAGTTCTATAATTTTATTACGTCGACCCTTATCTTCTTCCGAGAAATTGGAAGGTTTGCTATCTATTGCAAACATCTCTTTAAAGTGTACGATATAATATTTACCCTGCTTATGAAAAATATGGCAGGATTGATAAAGTTTCTTTTCTTTGCGAGAGGCAACCCCAATGCGAGTAAGAGTTTCTTTAATTTTTAGGAAATCTTCTTCTTCTGCTATCTTTACCTCTACTAACGAATTAAGTAAACCATTCATTTAGCTCCACCTTTTTCTTGTTTTTTTCTAATCAATTCAATTTGATCCTTCGTTAGGATCTTGTACGCTTCTTTTGCACGCACAATATTATATTTATAATAATCTTGAATTAAAGAGATTATCTTGGCTTCATTCTCGATTTGTTTCTCGAGCTTCTTATCTTCTTCAGTTTTCTTCTTACCATAACGTTTTTGCTTACGTATTTTATTAAAAAGAAAATGATAGTGAAGCTTATCAGATAGGTGGTAATTCTGATTCATTTTTTGAGCAGCATCAATGGTGTCACTATGGTTAGATAAAGACAAATTGGTGCGCCATTGATTGTACTTAAACTCTTGGGGTCTATCAAGATCTATGAGAACTCTACTTGAATTAATATTATTCTCATATGACCAATCATATTTCTTATTCTGTATTTCAATTTTATCTTCTTCTTTTCTTGGTTCCAGCGTGACATCTAAAAACATCAAACGAACTCAAGTTCAAGCATCACATGGGCACAAAATGCAGCAAAGTTAATTTCTGGGTTAGCAGAAAATGCATTTTGGTATTGATAGGTTGCAATATGTAAAACTAACATAGGAACACCATCAGGTGTGAAGTATTGAGAAGCTGAATCATAGAACTGGTTATACAAAACATTGACATCAGTATCAAGATTGTTCTTAACCCACTTACGCACTTCTGTGAAGTTCTTATCCTTCATGAAATTAATAAGTTCCTTGATACTTGTTTCCTGCATATTAGCAAGAATACCAGAGTCAATCTTACCAGTAGCTGAATAACGCTGCAGCTCATTAAGAACACGCCGCCAGTCAGGAAAGTGCTTTGTGATAACCTCAGCAACAACAGCCTTATCATACTCAACATTTTCAGCTTCAAGAATATTTCCAACTCGCTTCATAAACTGCATAGCGAGCTTGCCCATATCCTTCTTGCTAATCTTGAAGTCTACGACAGAGCACCGAGAATGTAGCGGTTCAATGATTCTGTTTTTAAAGTTGCAGGTAAGAATGAAGCCACAGTTCCTTGAGAATTCTTCCATGAAATTGCGTAAGGCTGGCTGTGTGGAATTAGCGTTGAGGTAATCTGCCTCGTCAAGAATGACGTACTTACGTCCACCTTGGAGAGAAACTGAGGACGCGAAGTTAAGGATTTCATTTCGTAGTGTATCGATATTTCCATTCATAGATCCGTTAATTACGATGTAATCACAACCAAGCTGTTCAAGCATAGCACGAGCAACAGTTGTTTTACCAACACCTGCTGAACCAGATAGGATAAGGTTAGGGATATTATTTTGATCAACAAACTGTTGGAAGGTTGCCTTCAAATCAACAGGAAGGATGGTGTCTTCAATTGTTTTCGGGCGATATTTCTCGCACCACAAAAAGTCTTCACGCATGATATGTCTCCATAATAAAAAGGGAGGGTTATTATAAACCCTCCCGCACCAAAAGTCAACTTAGAAAGTTGACGTCGACTCAACAGCAATCCAATATTCCGCATCAGTCCCCTTAAAATGGGAAATGCCACGGGCAGAAATGCTTACATCATAATCGCCAGGAATAATCTTAATGTTTTCTGACTTAAAGATAGCCTTAAATGTCTTATCAGTTGTTCCAATGATAATTGAATAGACATCACCTGATGGATTCTTTGTATCAGCTGCCTGAAGACAAACATTAACACCATCACCAGTAATTACAATTTCAGGAAGACCAAGAACACCAAGTGCACGATGGATGTCCTTCAAGTTTGCATCAGTGATCTTAAAGGAAGCATCAATACTGGGGAGATTGATTTCCTTTTCAGGAACCTTTGTGATAGTGTTTTCATCAGCATATGTATAATGCGTTTTCTTACCACTATCAGCAATATCAACATATTTTTCAGAAAATGTCAACTCAGGCTCATTGAACAAACTAAGAGTTGAAATAAACCTATCAAGATTATAAATGGCAAACCGATTAGCAAAATTAGTAGTAACCGTTGCCTTTGCCATAATAGTCTTTGAAGGAGAAATCGTCTTCAGGGTATTCCCCTCCATAATAACAATGGAGGGGTTGATCTTGGCGAAATTCTTCAAAATATTGATTGTACTGGTATCAATTTTCATTAGTCGTAAATCCCTTCACAAGCTGAGCAATTTGACCAGGAGTTTCCTTGCAAGACATAATCTTACCATTCTTAAGAACCAGAGCCGTCACGGTAGGACGATCATCGTTCATTTGAATCAACATAGAAACTGGCTTAGTATAACGCTCCATAACAACAATTTCAGAAGCATCGATCCAGAACTCATAATTAGGCTCTGGGTGTGTCAATTGAATCATCATAATATATTACCTCACTTCTTTTTCTTACCACCCAAAGCGCCTGGGTCAGCGGTTGCAGCAGCACCAATAGATGCAAGATCTGCCAATGATCCACCAAAGATATAAGTTCCAACATGCTGGAGCTTCATCCATGGACAGAACCATGTCTTAATTTCCGCAGCCTGAGCCTTCTGACAGAACCAATAATCCTCTGAAAGATAACGCTTAGAAACAGGGTCAACTTCAGCCTGGAAGAACATCATAATCTCACGGCTACCATCAAAATGCTCTGTACGAACATGATCAGGACGATAGAGATATTCAGGATACTTATCAGCAAACTTCTGCATGGCATTCTTAGTAACCATCATGAAGCCTGTACCAATCTCAAGAACTTCACATGGTTCACTGATAGCGATACTCTGCTGACCACCCTTTGGGTTAAACACAAAGTCACCAACGAACTTCTCAAGAACATTAGGATCTTCATCAGCGATACCCCTATCAACAGCAGCCTTAATCTTTTCCCAACTAATGCACTTCTTAGGATAAGGGCCACCGATGATCTCATACTTCTCTGGTTCTGCTGCCTGAAGAGCCATCATCGCAATAACATCTTGAGGATTGAATCCGATATCAGAGTCAATGAAAAGCATATGCTCAGAAGTGGAACGCATAAACTCATCACAGCAATAATTTCTTGCACGAGTAATCAAAGACTCATTAAACAAGAAATACATTTGAAGAGGAATGCCATACTGTGTACAAAGCGCAGACAAGTCAGCGGTTGACTTAGCAAACATACCAGCACACATACCGCCATACATTGGCGTTGCTAGAAACAATCCACGCTTTCTAAGCGCATCAATATCAATTTTAATTTCCATTATTTACCATCCTTATAGTGGTCCACATACAAACACATGAGTGTGTAATGTAGAGCCTTCATTAAATCATCTTTGTTGTTTCCGTTCTTCTTGCCATAACGCCACAGATACTTAATAGCTGTGTTACGGAACGTAGCTGTGGATTCGCCAAGAGCAATCCAAGCATCAAAACATTCAACACTATCTTCATTAGTCTTGTAATGTTCATCATACGTCTTATCTATATAGTCTTGAAAATCATTGATGATCGCATTTTCAGCATATTTATATGTAATCATGTCTCTTTCCTTCTGCTTCACAATTATAGCAATTAGATCTTCAACTGTCGGGTGGGATTGTGTTGGTTCTGTATTTGCTGTTGGTGGCGTTTCTACTATAGTAGTATTAAACGACGGATCATAATTTGGCACTTCATCTTCCATTTACATCTCCAATATAGTTTTCACATACTCAAATACTGACTCTTGTTCATTTAATGTGTTATTAGAGAAAGTTTCTGTATTGAACATCAAAGTAAAATTAGTCATGATATTTGAAACTTTAGTTTCACGCCCAGCCAACCAAGTTTCGTTTTGATTACTGCCACGTTCTTTGTATCTATCTTGACGAACTGACTTATCTGTTTTAAGGTAAACAATTTTTGTATCATAATGGTCAACACAATGTTCCAAAAACGAAGCTGTAAAAAGCCTGTCACCCTCATATAATAGTATACCATATTCTGGCAAAGAAGCAAGGAATTTTATTGCCTCTGGTTGTACTGCCATTGACATTCTATCAGTCCCAGAAAATACTTCTCCTTCTTCATACTTACCAAGAATATAGATATTATCTTTCTGGAGATATGGAACAAGCTTGTATTCGCCATATTTTGGTTTAACTCCAGTCAGCTTAATAATGCGTTTCATAAGAGTAGTTTTACCAGCACCTGGCTCACCACCAATAGCAATAACTTTCATTAAAAAAACTCCTCGAGACCAATATTCTTTTTTTCGAAAAAACCAGTAGCATCTAGTATATTATTGTCAAGATACAAACTCATTTTACTATTATCTATCCTATTAGTCAATAACTTTTTATCTAATGTTTCAATTCTTGAATCCCAAAGTGGTTGCCAGTCAATACCAAACCAGCCGTCTTTTTCGCATTTTTGTATTTCTTCTGCCTGGCGATCAAGGTAATAACCAAGATATCTGCCCTTTGATTTACGAAACAACTTTTTGAAAGAACACAAACAAGTTTCCATATCAAAATAGTCTGTGTTAGGAAATTCCTGTTTTACTTCTTGGAGAATATAATATGCTTGTCCATCAATATAATTTAGCTGACTTGGTGTGAGTTTTTGATCATACCATTCATCAAGACCAAGAGCCAACAACAAACCATTACGATGGGAACGAGAGCCATCATGATCATCGAGCATAAGACTGGAAGGTTCAATTGGCATATCACAACACTGCTTTAATGTTTGAAGATAGAACCAGGTAGAATACCTACCAAACTTATGGAATTTTGTTTTTACTTCTGACCAAAGTTTGTCAAAGTTTTCTGTGGCTGATCCTTCGAGAAACGGTTGGAATGCTTCTCGTTGTGACTTTTCACCAATCCAGTTCTTGTATGATTCGAACTGCGTAGGTAAATGACCTTTATTCCACTTAGTGTCTGTTTGATAACGGAGCCGTTTGTAATTGTTATTGTTCCATTCGCGGAGTCGTTCAATACCGACGAGTTCGAAGTCTGGGAATTCATTCCATATCACCCATGTTGTTGGCAAATAATACGTTGTTCCGTAAATCCAAGCAATCCAAAGTTTTTGTTCTTTGTTATGCTCGAACCTACGGAACAAGTAATTAGTCATGAAAATCGCTGGATCGCAATCCTTAATGGAAAGCGACCAGCGATACCAGTTTATGAAGTCTTGCTTACGCTGCTGTTTTAGCAATATTTACTTTCTCAAGTAAAGTACTTACAGCTTTTTCAAAACTTTTCCAAGTTACAGGATGAGAATCACTTTCATGAATATATGGAAGTATAAGGATCTTGATAACATATCCATCCTTATTAGTCCAAGTCATATCACCTTTGTGATCAAACCCAGCAATCTTGATTGCATTTGAAAACTGCAAGATACAATCGTCACCACTACCAACTTCACTTGGTTTAGTATAACGAGCAAAAATCAACCCAGTTTTCTTGGCCACACGACCATAAACTGATGCAACATTTTGACTCGAACCAAGAGAATTTAGAATACCTCCCAATCCATTATTCATAAGAGTAACTACGTTATCACTTATGATAACAGCGTCATCAAACTCTTTCTTTGCACTCAAAGAATCTTTGATAGACCTTAGTTCCCTTTCATCATATTGATGGAAGTTATACTTTGAAGCGAGTTCGTTTTCGTTATACTTCTCAGAATAAGACTTGAGATTAGAACGAAGCTTTTGATCGCTAAAATTACCACCGCCATATGTATGGATAAAGGCTTCTTTAAACTCATAAGAACTAGGATGAAGTTCAGGATTTCTGTCATGAAAATTCTGAATCATTTTCTTGATATCAATCTCATCCATTTGCTTTTCGATGATAAGATTTTTAAAATTATCACGTTCGCCAAGATGGATACGATTAAACTCGTCATAATCAAGTTCAGCGTAATTGATATAAACTGTTGGAAAGGTAGTCCAACCAATTTGAACAGCAGCAGCTACTCGATGATTGCCACCGATAACAGAACGCTTAATGTTTTTCGTATCACGATCGTCAACAACAACAATCAAAGGATCTGTCTTTTCTCGGAAGAGACTAGAATTCTCTGTCATCTTGTCAACAAGATCTCGAATGTGAGACTTGACGTGACGAATAACACGAACCTGAATAAAATCATACTTAGAAATTTTCTCCAAAGATTCTTCGAAAATTTCATATTCTTTATTTTTAATCTTTTGAAGAATAGCCTCGGCCAAACGACGAGCATCTGGCTTTGATTTATTCTCAGGAAATACTCGATCAGAACAAATTTGATCTAACGTGACGCGAAACTCGTCAGTAATTAAACGATAGTCGTCAAGAGGACCATCCTTACCACCACCACCAACATTACGATTGTAAAGGTTCATACCGCCTTCGCGCAACTTTTTAATAGAAAACTTTTCAGCTACACGAGCCTCCAATTCTTTCTCAAAGTTACCCAAGATGTATTTACGCAACTGGCCATTACGCTTGGCAAACAAGAAAGAAGGCGAATCGCTAGAACCATAATAATGGGTATTGCCATCACCGAGTTCGTAACCGACGTAACCAATGTCTTCAGATGTGTTGTATGAGATATAACAGGTATGCATTTTATTACTCCATTTGTTGCCCGCAGGCTTTTTCAAGGTTTGTTGTTGTTGGTCTCAACCAACAGATATATAATACCCCATTTTATTCAGGAAGGCAAGCGAAATCATAATCAACGAAAAATTTTACACATCCTCCCTTACCTTTTCTTGTAATTTGTTTATAAATGAAAGAATCAATTGAGTAATCATTCTCGGAAAATATCGGAGAAGTAATACGAAACATAGAAAGTTGACATTTACTCTTTTGCATACCAAGCATAGTCAATCCTATTTTCTCATAGAAACCAACAGCTGCTGGATCTGCTGAAACTCTGAAATAATCAATTTTTAATTTATGACAATAATACAATGCAAAATCGCAAAGTAGTTTTGCGACTCCTTTGCCACGATGTTTATAAAACGTATGCAGAAGTTGAAGGTTTACGACAACAGGATATCTTTTAGAAAATGTGGTTAGGATTGCTCCGCAAAGTTCATCATCTTCCCAAATGCCAATTACCCAATCCCATTTACCAAGCATATCGCATTTAGAAACAAATGTTTTAGCAAATCTATCTTCTTTGCAATCTGTGATAAAAGAAACAAACTCTTCTTTAGTAGTAAGTTTAAATCTCAATGAACTTCCTTTGTTTCTTACCTCTGTCTTCTGGATGTTTGGTAGCCTCCCAACCTTTGAATTGTTCAAGGTTCCAAATCATCGGAGGAAATTTATAATTATTATCTGCAATCAAATCACGAGCTGATGGACCATCATTGAGAGCTGCTGAAATAAAATCACTAGTGAAACGAAAACATGATTCAATTTGTTCGCGCACGAGAGAAGCTCTGAAGAAACGAAACTCGATTGTACCAATATGTTTCATTGCATATGTATTAATACCATAACGAAATGGTCTTCCCATTGATACACCATCTTTACCAGCAGCGTGAAGCTTGATGAAATGATCAAAGTCAGTTGCTAGGTTTATAATATTATCACACATATAATCCGGAACAAATCTACCACCGTCATACTTAAGATAGGTTTTTGCACCTTTGACTTCTTTCATTTCGTCAACGTTATAAAACCCATAAGCGTAATCAATAGCTGTATGTTGGTTTTCTTTGACATACTTAGAAAATCGTTTAAGAGCCGTTACATCTTCTTTTAGCCCAGGAACGTAACAATGTATATGAGTATGGGTTGTTGTACAAATAGTTGGTTCATGACCAGCATCTATAAACAATTTTTGTAATTCAAAATACCTATCAACCTGTTCCTGCCAAGTTTTGGTTGGCTTTGTATTGATCTCACCACCAACAGGTGGATCAATGCCAAGAGGATCAGCGCAAACATTCTTATATGGCTCTTTGGTATTAATGATATCACGTTCACTGTATTCCCAAGAACCAAGATGTTCTGGGATAATGATTGAACGGGGAATATCACCCCATTCAATTTCCATGCCCCAAGTATAATTTTCCGGTTTAAAAATCATTGTAAATCCTTCACATCAACTTTAATAGTATAGCTCGAAACTTTGAATTTGTCAACAGTAAATACTTCATACATCGATGTTTTTACAGAAAAATTTAAACCAGCTCTCTTCAAAATATCCGCTGTTGATGCAAAGATAACAGCATTATTTTCAGCAGAATAATATAAAGGACGTTCATGATTTCTGAATGCAACAATTTTTTTATCATCATACAGAGCACAAACAGCCATTGATGCTGGTTCAAAGTGAACCAAAGGATTTACATCTTTTTCCATCGCTCGCAAAATAAGCTCTGAGTCGTTTTCTGTTTCTGTTTCAAGAGCATATTTTTCCAACCACGTACTAGAAGGTTCTTGAGATATAATACCATTATGGGCAATAGATAATCTGTTGCTAGACATAGGCTGATTGTAACGCAGATCAGAAGTTGAATATCTAATGTGTCCGATGCAATAGAGGTTTCCATCTTCATTTCTCCAATCTTCTAAATTTTGTTTCATAATAAACTGATCAGCAGGAATCGGTTCCTTAACTGTATTTACAATACCATTTTTAACATAAGAAACGCCAGTCGCATGCTTACCACGGATCATAGATTGAACGAAAAGACCACGAACTAAATCGTGGTCTTTCGCTGTGAAGTTTCTAATTGTTATTCCTAGTACACCACACATTAGAAAAATGCATCCAAGCTTGCCGAAGATTCTTTTGCATAAGGATTAGGAACATTATGCGCTTTTAGATAATCAAACCATTCTTGATCATCCCACATATTAGGTGAAACACCATTCCAAAGTGGTCTTTGTAGTTTATGGTCTTTATTGAGACGTCGTTCATCAACGAATTGTTTGCGAAGATTTTCGTAATCCCATGACTTAAGATCAAGCATTTTTTCACGGAAGTAAGCAACAATAGTCATACGGTCATTGTCGTCGCCGATCAGTGCATCATTGCCGTGAATACCCTCATGGTTATTAACCAGTAACATATCACCTGGCTGAAGATTAATAGCAATCCTGAACTCAGGAAGAATAAATTGACCGCCACGCCAACCCTTTCCATCAGGACCAGTGACACCACAAATATTGCTGAAACCAGTAGTGAGATCGCCAGCGTCGCGGTGACAGGCAGTGCGCCAATTATGGTTAACAGTAAGAGTAGTAAAGACAGTACCATCGATACAGAACCTGCTATCAAGTTTATTCGCTTGTTCATTTTGAGCATTCCATCTACCAGGAATTAGTTCGCGAAATTGGTCATTTAGTTTATGTAGGTAAGTATAACAAAGAGCAAACTTATCATAGTTCTTTTCAGTATACGCAGTTGCACGTCCATAAGGAATTCTAGGATAGCGATCAAAGTATCCAGCAATACCAGACATAACAGACTGAGCATAGTTTGTTTCACTTATATAAGTTTCAGAAACAAACTTTGCTTCTTTAATCTGTTCATCACGTGACATGTTAACCACATCACTGAGCCACTTTTCAAACCAACCATGATATTCAGGATAATGTTTACATACTTCTGAACGAAGCCAAACTCTACCACGAGTTTCTTCTTTAGTATTTTTCTTATGAAAATCACGAATAGTTTCAATTGTATCATCATCAATTGAATTATTTGGTCTACCAAGAAAAGCAAGAATATCTTCGTGTTCTGGTGTGACCCAATCACGTCCACCACGACCTGAAGTCCCAAGAAAATCACCACGAGGTCCAGCAGCCAATCCACGGTTTTGGGACTCAACAGCGGCTTCTCTTAATCCAGCATATGCTGCATCTTGCTCTTCTTTAGTAAAAATATTCTTGCGATATTTGAAAATAATGTTAGATTCATCATTAATGCCTGTTGGATTCCAAGCATAAAGATCACAATCGGAATCAATAACACGATCATAATAATTATTAGATACAAATGTGCCAAGAGTTTCTTCTGAATCAATCTTTTGCCTTACTAGAACTTCTACCATTATTTTCTCCTATTAATGTTATCCAGTATATATACTTGTATTATAGCGTGATAGACGCAATTTTACAAACATATTTTGTGTGTGCTTTATCCAACACACCTCTAACATCAGGAGGGGTCCAATCAGCTGGCTTTTGAATTTTGCCATCTGCCCGACGAATTACCTTGCCATCGACCAGCTTTGCCATATTGCTTCTATGCACCTCAGCAAAAAGCTCATCCAAAGGAATACCGTAAGAAACGGCAGTGCCACAAGCAATATAGATAATGTCAGCAAGCGCATCAGCGACTTCAATAAGATCATCAGTGAGTTCTGCATTACGGTACTCATAAAATTCTTCTGCCAAAATATTGATACGAAGATCACGCTCCGCCTGATCAGGAAACTCTGGCTTCTCACCAATACGCTGACCGAAAGCCTGATGAAAATCACGAACGTCTGTAAACATAGTCATTGTATAATCCACTCCGGAGGTTGTCTGTTGGTCCACTTGTGAAGGTTTGACTTTCCCATTATATAATAATTGCGATAATTAGTCAATGGATCTTCTGAAATAATATACTCTGGAGCCATACAAGAAGGCATTGGGGTCCACTCCCAAGCTTTCAAATTATGTGGTGGAGATTGTAACATATATGACAAATTACCGTAACATTTATGTGTTTTGTTGTAACGATGAGTATATTCACGCATAAGTGCAAACATATGATCTACTAGCCAATCGTAGTTACGAACTGACTGACGGCACCAAACAGCTGAAGGATGATTAATGTGTGTAGCTTGATAGAGAACATTCTCGCGAGCATCAGTTAATACCCATCGTTTGGCTTTACGACCTGTTTTTGATTTACCTTCAGTTTCTACACCATCAAGAACTCGATGGGCTGTTGAGAGCAACTGTGCGCTCTCAAGAATCATTTTGACTACATGCTTATCGACGAGCGACTGAGCAGCGTCCATTGGGTTTTCATCAACGTAGAAGATGTTCATAGCGACTAAGATCCGTATTAACGTTTAATGTAGTGACGTCCCCACGTCGCCACTTTTCTAAAGCTTTATCACGATGGAACCGATTTGCTTTATTGTAGAATACAATTCCATCTAAGTGATCAAGTTCGTGCTGAAAGATACGAGCAGTCATACCAGTAAACTGTCTAGTAATCGTTTCATTGTTTGGTTTCGTAAAACGAACACGAACATGTTGTGGTCTTTTTATTTTAACCGCTAAACCTGGAAAAGTCAAGCATCCTTCTTCTAAAGAAATAGACATTTCTGATGGTTGAACAATTTTTGGGTTAAAACAAACAAAGTTCTCAGGAGAACCTCTCATTGCAAAAATACGATATGGAATACCTACCTGATTGGCAGCAAGACCAATACCATTATTATCATACATAAATTTCACAAGTTCTTTTGAGAACTCAATCGGGTCAAACGGAGGATTTTGAAAGTCAAATTGTTGACACGGAGTCGTTAGAATTGGGTCGTTGCTCTTCACTAGTTCCATTTTTCTTTTCCTTTAGAGAATATGTACCGTCTTCATTATCTATCCAAAACAATTCAGTCCCTTCGATCCAACCCATCTGAGATAACAGTTCTGTTGGAATAGGCATAATAAGTTCGCCTGTTTCAGGATCTTGTTCTAATGTTACTACCAATGTCGTATAACTCCTGCTACGATAAAGATATTTGTTATTACATAACAGAGAACTATACAGGTGCGAATGATTGCAACCTTATCAGCTTCTCTATCATCTTTGCCAGTTTTTTCACCAAGAGCCTTGGCCCAGATACGCCAAATCATATTGTCAAATCAAAGTTAATGATAGTACGATAACCAATAGTAGGTTGACTGCTACAATGATATCTAGAGCCATCAAATAATACAGCTCTGCCTCTCTTGGGCGTAACTCTTTTGTGTTCCTGGAGAACAACTCCCTGAGACCCTCCAGGAGTATCATTAATGGTCTGCTCATAGATAACAGTATCTCCATCAGAATCATTAACGTAATACACACAAGCCACATGAGGAAGGTGAGGAGGCAAATCGACGTGAACTCCATTGTGTTCTTTCTTATACTGCGGTGCTAGAGGGAGCTGAAGGAAAATACGGTTGTAGTAAATTTGTTTATATTCAGGAACAAATTTATCAAATTTATCTTTGAACATATTGTGAATGGCGTAACGCATTTCAGAATCAGAAGTGCTTTCTTTTTCTGGATGGTTTATTATATGAACAAACCCATGAGAAGGATAAGGTTGATTTTCGTTACCGCTTACGTCCTTTAGGAATTTCCATTGAGAATGATACATAATCATATCATGAAGATGAACCTGATCTTTTTCAGTGATCAGGTTGTCAACTACTACTGTCTCGAACATCACACAATCCTAGAGAAATTTTTTAATTTTTTAAAGCGAATTACCTCAGAGAACTTGTCGTAAAGCTGATCGGTCTTATGACTAATAATAAACGTATTTGTATCGGAAGTCAAGTTATTTAACACCTTGAGGAATTCGTCTGTTCCGTTAGAATCCATAGAGGAATCCATTACTTCATCCATAATGAGAAGATTAGTGCTGACAGAGTTACGCAACTTAGCCACAGCACGCCAAGTAAACAAGATAGCAAGATTAATGCGCATTTTCTCGCCTTCTGAGAACGAAGCGTAAGAAAATTCGTCTCTAAATCTAGATTTGATTGTTTCATTGAACTCCTCATCGAGCTCAAACTGAACAAAGAAATCCATAGCAGACAAGTACTTATTGATAAGCTTATTAATGACTGGGACATATTGCTTGATAATCCTCGCTTTGATTCCACCATCTTTCAGTAGCATTGCAGCCGCAGCATAAATTTGCTTCTGATCCATACTTTCATTGTATCTGACAGCAACAGATTTAAGCTCTGTTTCTAGCTCAAACATCTTATCTTCTTCGTCAGCTTCATGAGTTATATTAATTTGCTCAATTTCTTTTTCAAGTTGATCACGATATTTGACCAACGAATCAATATTACTCTTTACTTTAAATTGATCCATTTGTTTTGTATTGATAGTAGAATGGATTTCAACCAATGAATTTAATTTGTCATTAGTTTCATCATATTGTTTTACAAGGTCAGTAAGTGCAATATCGATATTTTCAATTTCATTGTTTTTATTAAAAACTGTTTTCTCACGAAAATCAGAACTGATAGATTGTGTACAAGTAGGACAGTTATCATGCTTTTCAAAAAATTTAATATCTCTATCAAGCATTGCACGTTTGGCTTCAATTTTATGTCTAAGCTGACTTAACTGATTGATGCGTTTACTGATTTTTGGTTCGTCTTCAAGATTCTCTTTCAAAGCTTTAATAGCTGTATCATAGTTAGAATATTGTTGCATAAGTTTTTCAATTTTATATACAGTATCTTCTATCAAGGATATCTTTTCAGCAACAAGCTTTTCATTATTGTTTTGTTTTTCAGAAAGATGATGTTTGATAATCTTAATCTTTTCCATAACAACTTTTTGATCAGTGCTGATGACAGCAAGATCTCCGTTGTTAGATTGAATTTTATCTTTCAGCAAACTATTCATAGTAGTAAAAATTTGAAGATCAAGAAGGTCTTCAATAATATCTCTACGCTGACCACCAGGTAGCTGCATAAACGGTTGAAACGTTGCAGATCCAAGAACAACAACTTGACAGAAAGATTTAAAGTTCAACTTAAGAATTTGTTTCTCAAGAATTTCTTGATAATCTTTCATTTCAGCTGATTGATTCAGTAGGATACCATTCTGATAAACTTCAAAAATTACTGGTTTGATACCACGAACAATCTTATACTGATTGCTTGATATATCAAATTCAACTTCAGTAACAAGATCTTTCTTGGTTATGGTGTTGAGTAGTTGTGGCTTATTGATTTTACGGAACGGTTTGCCGAACAAAGAAAACGCCAAAGCGTCGAGGATAGTTGACTTTCCAGCCCCATTATCCCCAACGATCAACGTATTATTTGCATTAGCTAGATTTATCTCAGTGAAAATATTCCCTGTAGAAAGCAGGTTTTTCCAGCGCAACGTTTTGAAAAATATCATCAATCTATCCTAAAAGAAAAATTCCCAGAAACACTAACTCTATATCCATCGCTCGTATAGAAAGGATACACTAGATGTGGCATTGAAGAGGGAAATAGTATACAGGTATTTTCGTAGCTCTTATCAACTGGTATAGATTTAAAACAACTTTTACCAAGAGCATTCGTGTAGATAAATTCAAACACTGATGTTTTTGGAGGATTACTAAGAAACATTTCTTTTTCATCATCATAATTATACGGTATATTGACCCAAATTACAAAACTATAAATGCCCGAATGAGTATGGAATGGATTGAATTCTGTTTTCTTTTGAAAATTTACCCAAGCATTATCTACAGTCAATGGTCCAATTTTAGTAAAAACATCTAACGTTCTTTGAATATACGAAGGGTAAACAGAGTTATACAGTTGAACTAAAGGAAATAACAACTTTTCTAAGTAAGCTTTACTATTGACAATTTTATATTCTTTTTCAATATGACCTGCCAAGCCTTGTTGAAATGACTCTGCTTTGCTAAAATCATTTTGTATATTTTGAATTTCTTGCTTTAATGGAAAAAGCTCTGCCTCGTTGAATGAGGCAGAAACATATCCGATATTATCGAAATTGTTATAATTACATTTCATATATTATCTCATTCTATGGCTATAGCCTCATTATAAAGTTCAACAATAGTTTGTTCTAGCTTATGTTTGTCTAGGTTCGGAGAGTTTACTTGATCAATATACTTCTTAAAAATATCGATAGTTGATTCGGCTTCGTCAATAATTTCTTCGTCTGTTTCAACAGCGAGATTTAGGTGATCTTCAACGATTTGCATTTCAAGAACGCCAACCTTTTCTATCTGATCAATAAACATATCAAATTTGTAAGGATCAGTTTTTTGCTTAACGATGACTTTAATGATTTTACCCTTCAATGATTCAATATCAACACCAGCATTTTTTGTACCAGCTTCTGTATCATCATACCAAACCTTTTCAAACATTATATAAGGATTTGGAACAAAAGTCAACTCACGTGTTTCTGTATCCAGGATGTGAAAACCTTTTGGGTCATTGTAGTCCGACCACGTAAATTCCGCATGGCTTCCCAAATAATAGATAGTGCCGTCAGAGGAACGATGGTGATAGTGACCAGACAGAACCATATCAAACCGAGAGAATAGATTACGGTCGTCGCCATGAGAAACCATAGAACCCTTATACATTTCGAACCCAGCAAGTTCAAGATGACCAAACACAATTTGAGCAGGAGTACTTTTAATTTTATCCAAAGTAATTTGTCTATTCTCATCACATATCCATGGTAGCATGAGTACAGTTAGATTATCAAATTCTACCTCACGTGGAATTTGATCGTAGACATTAAAAGAATATTTACCCACAATAAGTTCATGAAGCGCATTAATAGAGTTGGTGTTCTTGAAATATGTATCGTGATTACCAGCAATCATATGAACATCTAATCCACGATTTGCAAGCTTATCAAGAAAGTCAATACGAATTCGTGTAGCAGTGTTAAAATTAATATACTTACGACGATCTACAAGATCACCGAGATGAACAACAGTACGAACATTATTAGTATCCAGATATGGAAAAAATATTTCATCAAGAAACTTCTTACTGTTGTCCATAAAGGCAATATTATCATTACGAACACCCCAATGTGTATCTGTGATAAGTGCGATTTTCATACGTTGTTTCTACCAACCTTTGCAAAGTTCATCTTAGCTTTTTCTTCCTTATTGATAAAGGATTGTTTATCTCTATAATAAGTGTTCAAACAAGTAGTTGTATACTCTCGAATAGCTTCGAGGCGAAGAACGTAGTTATTGCGTTCATTTTCTCTAATATTTCTATCATTAATTTTGTTTACCAAATCAACAACATTCACTGGTACCAAATGTTCATTCTTCATTATTGTTCTCCGAAAACTTTTCAATTCCACTAAGTTTACTTTGTTTTTTAGGTTTAGTCAACTTATTTTCATACGATCTCACAACTTCTGATGAATATTCATTTGCTTTTAAATGAATATTCTCAGAGTCATTCCAAAGTTCATTCATCAAGAAACTATTTTCAAAATTCTTATGTTTGATATATGTTTGTTTTTTCTCTTTTTGAATTCTTCTAATAAAAGCATTCCAGGCTATTTGAGTGAAATAAGCAAAAGGATTGTTAGTTCTATCTGGATCAAAATTATCCACAGCTGCAATACAATCAATGACACCATCAGAAATCATATCTTGTTTATATGTATATCCAGAGAAATTTGGTTTCTTGGCTAAGTTGTTACAAATCAAAAGGATTGATTGGCCGATATAATTTGATACCTGTGGTTTTGTTTTTTCTTGTGCTTTGGCTTCATTTAATTTTGTTTTATATTCAACCATTGACGTATACAATGTTTTATTGTTAATATAATTTTTCACTCTAGCCATTTTTATCCCTTTACTTATTTCAAAATTACAGTATAATCAGTAGTGTTGTGTTCAAATATTAATACTAACATTATAGATCTTATATGGAAACTTCTCTTCATTGTATATTGCTATTCTTGCCATAAAGTGAAGTAATGTAAAGTTCTTCTTGGATTTCCAAGTCATATCATCTGCGATATCGTAAAGAGTTGCGCTATCTTTACTATCTGATTTACGTAGCCCTCTACCAATTGACTGTAGGTTTCTAACTTTAGATTTGGAAGGACTAGAGAATATAACGTTATGCAAATTACGAATGTTAACACCTGTGGAAAAAGTTCCATAACTAGCAACGATAATAGCATTCTTTTCTGTTTCAACAATTTTACGAATTTCTTCACGTTCTTCTCCATCAACTTCACCAGATACATAAAATATTTTACTATCCTTTGATTCCTTGACAAGATTATCATAAAGACCTTTACCATGTTTGTCAACATACTGAAATAGTAATAATGTATTACCTTCAAGGGATAAAGCAAGATTTCTAATAAATTTATTACGAGCTTCAAGTTTTACAAGATAATCCATTTCTGCTTGATAGTCAGCAGAACGAGCAATCATTTTTCTTACTTCTTCTGGATACGAAAGAACAATGGCTTTAATTTTAAATTCAGCTAAATGTTTCTGCTCAATCAACTCAGCTGTTGATGTTACTTTTTTTACAGGTCCGAATAACCCTTCAAGAACGAGCTTGTGAGTTTGTGTGCCATCCAAGGTACCAGTAAAACCAAAACGATACTTGCAATTGTCCAACATAGACAATATACTAGTAAGAGATTTAGCCTTGAATAAATGAGCTTCGTCACCTATGACCACATCAAATTGTTTGAAATACTCTTTAGGCATTTTATATATGGACTGCCAGGTTGAGATGGTAACTGGTTTATCCGTTTGTTTATCTTGCCCAGCAAAGATTCGATGAACGAACCGATCAGATACAAAACCATAGTCAGCAAAGTCAGAGGCAAGTTGACTAACCAAAGAAGTAGTTGGAACAATAATAAGAGTGCGTGCATGGTAATACCTCATTATTAGATAAATGATAAACGATTTACCAGAAGCAGTTGGTGAAAGCATTAATGCTCTACGCTCACGAACAGCATGAATAAATGCTTCTAATTGATAATCTCGTGGGTTATATTTTTCAGGTAAATTGATTGTATTGATAAATTCTTTAGCTTCGATAACTGAAAACTCATCAGCGGAAAAATCAGATAGATATTCAACTTCATAATTTCTTGTTTTACAAAATTCTTCAACGTAACGATTAAGCCCAGCATATAATTGGCAAGTCATAGAATTAAGTAGTCTAATTTTACCATCCCACATTTTATTTCTATAAGCTGGAGTAAACTTGGCACCAGGAACATCAAACGTGAAATACCCGCTCAACTCCATAATAGTTGACGGGTCAGCAATTATTTTATTATAATTCTCGTTGACTTTTTCTATCTGAACTTTTTCCATTATGCTCCCATAGTAAATTTGGCCCAATCAATAGCAGATTTTATCTGATAACCTCTATTTGTTAAGCTTTTAATAATCGATTCAAGCAATTCAATTTTTTCTTGTTGGATACCAATTTTAAGAGAAAGCTTAATAAGTTCTTTATCAGCATCCATATACATTGGAATATCTGCTTTAAGAATCAATCCACGTGCAGGAAGTTCCCATCCAAGATTTCTTGTTTGTTCTGTATGACCTTGAGAAAAAAACTCATACTTTTCAAGTTTAAGTTTCTTCATATCTGCTTCTTGTGAACGTAAAGTAAGCTTTTCATTAATATAAATTTGGTAGTATTTATGATGTAGTTTTGGTATTACCAGAGCAGCATCCCCAAGTTCTGTACGGTCAATATGGGAATCATTTTTCCATTGATCAAGAATATCTTCTATCTTCATAATCACTCTCTATTAAAGTAATATTATATACTACTATATTTTTTGTAGAAAGTAAAGTTAAACTATCTTAGAAATTGTGAAATATGTATATTTGAAAGTGGCTGATGCTTCAATGTATCTGACATCAGTATCGATAGTATTGAAGTTTATGCCTGTTAAACTTGTAGGAAATGCATCGACAAAAACAATATCATAATTAGGCATATGTGTACTTGCTAAAACAAGAAGAGATATGTCTGAATATATTCCATCGCCTGTCCATTGATTTATCGAAGCCAATTCTTGATATTCAGAAAAATCTTCTGGCTTACCAAACGCTCTTAACCAATTATGTAATTCCAAATAATTTTGAAGATCTTCATCAACTTTAAATGTTATGTTTAAACTGCCATATTCCAAATGATCTCCTGGATATGGAATATCAACAAATGGGTTTGTTGATACTGGAGTTTTAATAGATATCTCAGGTATATTAACTTTTTGTACAAAGAAGTTGATATGAGGAGCTTTCTTAATTTGAAAACGAAAATTTAGTGGACTAAGAAAGTTTTTATTTGATGGTGTGTTGTCTATAGCTGACATATTATTTACCAATAAGTTTCTTTATAGTACGTACATGTTCTCTATCTTTTTCTTTTTCATCTTCAGGTAATTCAGAATAAGGAACATGTTGAGATGCATTATAATCAGCTTTAGGATTACGACTCATCCATTCATTATGGACATGTTCAGCAGCTTTTTCTTCATCTTTTGGATGCTTACGAACAGCCATCAAAGCAGCTTTACCAGCGGATAAATTTTCTTTTTGCCAGTCTGGGTGTAATTTATCAAATGGTACATTAATATTACCTTCTGAACCATCACTGTTCTTTTTTATTCTTTCTTTACCAGTACCTTCAGGATCAAATCCTTTACGCCATTTTTCATGTTGTTGCGACGCAAATGCAATAACAGCATCATGTCCTATACCTTCAAAAATATTTACTGATTCATTTCTTACTGGTTTGATATCTGATGGATAATTTTTTCCATAAGTTTTTTCTGAAGATGATTTTCTAATTTTTTCAAGTTCATCTTTCAAACCTTTTATTGTAAAACGATTATTTTTTGTTGGAATATTAATACTTGCAAATGCTCCTTTTTCTAATTTTCTTATTTCTTCTGGTTTATTATCATGATCATCCATTCTTTTAGCAATTGTCGTAAATTTTGTATTAGTTGCACTAAACTCGCCGCCTTTATTCATTTCGTTAATAACTGAAACATATAATTTTATTTTGTCCATTGTACAATCTCCTAACGTTTCATATATTTATATGAAAAAAGGGGGATCCGAAAATCCCCCAGTTTGCGGCTTGAAACCGTCTTATGTTCTTTGCCTTCATTGAGCAAGTTCGATAGTATTTAGGTTTTTGTGTTTTCTAAACTCTTCCCATCTTTTTTTAGATGCAGCAGAAACAGCCAATTTTCTTTTGTTATTAGGATCCGACCATTGTTCTTTCATACGCTCAGAATTTTCTTGTTTCCATTCATCTGTATGTGGAGCTTTTTTAATACCTGTAAGAGCAGCTTTATGTTCTTTGGTTAAAGCTTTACCTTTTTTAGCAGCAGAAATCGCTGGTCCTCGGCTTGGCGGTGCTGGGACGCTTTTACCTGTTTTAGAAAATGATATTTTTTGTCCAATAGTTTTTACAGATTCTGGGTATTGGTGCCATGGTTTTTTAGAAAATAAATTTAAATTATAATATTTTACTTTTTTTTCTTCTGGTTTAATCATATCAAAATATTTTTGTTCTTCAATATACATTTGTTCTCTTGAAAGATTAGTTTTTAAAATTTTTCGTTTAAAATCTTCTGGGCGACGATTATAAGAGTCTCTCATCCAGTTAGATGAACATATATACCCGTCATCAATATTACCCCAGTGACAACCAACATAGTATCTTTTATGTTTACGATCGAACCAGATATAAACAAACCCATATTTTTCCATATTTGCCTCCAAAAGAAAAAGTCAGGAGTTTCCCCCTGACTTTATTTAGTAAACTTTTATAAAAAGTATAGTGACTCACATCAAATTATTTACGATTACGCGACGATAGTAAAGGTTGGTTGAAAGAACAGTAGTATAACCATTGCCCTTTGTAAGACCCTGAGCGAATGGGTTGGCTACCATTCCGTAACGAGTCTTGAAACCAATCTTAGGCTGGAAGCTTGACTGATCAACTGCACGTACCATCTGAAGAGGAACGTATGGGCAATAGAATAGACCAGCGTCGAAAGCTGAAGAACCCTTATAGCCAACAGTTAGATAGTTGCCACCGATTGCGTATGGATCGATATAAACCTTTAGGCGACCGTTAAGAACACCAGCGAAAGTGTTACCAGTATCATCAACCTGGAGGTTGTTGCTGTTAAGAGCTGGAGTATAGTCAAGAACACCTGCCATCTGAAGAGCTGACGCAACGTCAGAAGAACAGATAACGATGTTACCCTTACCACGACGAGTGTCTTTGGCAAGCTGGTTAGCTTCACGTTCCAACTGGAACATAAGACCCTTGAACTTTTCAACTGACCAACGACCGTTTGAGTCAGTGTCAAGATCGAATACACCAGCAGTAGTTGTATTCAACTGAGCGCCTGGAACAGCAGTGATGTTGATAGTACGAACTACTTCACGATTGATTTCTGCAAGAATTTCAGCAGAAAGAATGTTAGCAAGTTCAGTTTCAGCATCAAGACCATGGATTGCCTTTAGATCCTGGGCAAGTTCCATAGTATATTCTGCCTTAAGAGCACGAGTATTTGCAGTTACAGTAACCTTTTCAATTGAGAAGGCCATCTGAGCAAAATCTTGGCTGTTTGAAGCGCCGTTAGCACCGAAAGTGCTTGAACCAAGAGCTTCGCCCTGTGCAGTTGACATACCAGCACCAGTATTGTATGCTGCGTAAGCAGCATTAGCAGTACCAAGTGGAGTGGTATTTGTTAGACCTGGGAAAGTACCAGTAAATGCACCAGAGGTAGCGTTACCCTGACCTAGAGCAGCATTAGCTGTATTATTATTGCCAGAAACAGTTGAGAAGGCAGTGTTAACTTCGTTATAGAAGGTTTCGTTACCCTGCTGATTAGCATAACGTGAACGCATTGCGAAGATAAGTCCAGTTGGACCAGTCATTGGCTGAACGCCGCAGATATCATAAGCAATAAGGTTAGGCATTGCACGACGTACAAGGGAGATAAGAACTGGGTCGAAAGTATCGATACCACCAGAACCAGCAGTTGAGCTTGAACCACCCATTGAGTTAACGCCACCAGTTGAAACAATGGTTTCGTTAAGAGTCTGATAAGAACCATGAGCTGCTGATTCTACAAGAGCACGTTCTGTGTTCTCAAGCATCATTGCAGTTACGGAGCGGCGATGCTGATCCTTAATGACGCCAAGAGCGTCATGGTCAAGGACAGGTGCCCACTTGTTTTGAATTTCCTCAGCTAGATACATTTAATTTTCCTTTCGGTTTTATAGGATTTAAATTATTTATAATATATTACTTTTTAACATTTCTTGAAATAGCTTGAACATAACGGTTTACGTTTGGATCAACGAAACGATTGTTAGATTCAGTAAGTTCGCCTTCAAATGTTTCTTCTTCAATATTTGAAGAATATGAAGTTGATTCATTGCGGAAATAATTTTCCTTAATGATATTTAACTTCTTAGCATAAGTGTTAAGATTGCCATCAAATTCAATTCCTTCAGCAAGAGCTGCGAACTTTTCCTGCTGTGTTAGTGCAAGGTCGGAAGCAAGTTCAACGAAAATCTCTTTTGCGTTTTCTTCAATTAGAGAACCCTTTAGAGATGCGTTTTCAGAAATTGTTTCATCAAGCTTTTCTTCTAGTGAACTTACTTTTTGGGCAAGAGCTTCTAGAACATCTACCTTATTCTCAGGAACATTAATATAGTGTTCTGAGAAAAGATTCTTTAGTCCATCCATGAATTCTTCCATAATTTCATTACGAAGAGTTGATTCGATGGCTACTTCGTTTTCCTTCATCCAGTTTTCTACAACGTAGTCTAGATATGTGTCAAGCTTAGTAGTAATCTGTTCTTCGAAAATTTCAAGTTCTTCCTGAATTTTCTGTTGATATGCTTCTTCAAGACGAGCGTTTTCTACAATGAGACGAGCATGAACTGCTGCTTCAAATAGTGTTGATGCCTTGTCTTTAAATTCTTCAGAAAGGTCTGAACCAGCAAACATTTCTTCAACATCTTCTTTCATACCAATCTTAGGCATTGGCATATTTACTGTTGGACCCTTATGGCTAACAGCATGTGATGGCTTCATACGAATTGAAGCTTCATTACTTGCTTCATGGTCATCTACGCCATAATCTTTACCTGGACCAAACTGAGCCATGGCAGTATTAAACCAATGAGTTAGATCTTCCTTTGGCATATGAGTCATAGCGCCAAGAACATGATTAATCATGTCAAGCTTTGACTTAGGATCGGATACTTTCTTAGCACCTGGATGAAGCGATGATGCTGCAAGTGTTTCTTCTTTTACAGAAGAAAAAGCGGCAGGTCTTTTCTTGCCCTTATTTTCTACTTCATCATCTTTTTCTTCATATTTTTCAGCAGCTTTGTTTGACTTTGACCAACCCTGCTCGCGTTCAGATTCAGTGGAATCTTCTTCCTCTTCTTCCTCTTCCTCTTCTTCACGTTTCTTCTTCTTTGATTCCTGAAGCGAAGTTGCTAAACGCTTTTCAAGATAAGTATCGTATTCTTTAGCCATTAAAAAATCTCCTTAATAGAATTTAAATTTATTTATATAATTTTGTTTTTTATTGCCAATGAAGCAATATAATCTTCAAAGATAGCCAAACGTTGCTCAGTAATTTGAGATTTTGACATGGTGTGTATTTTCTTTTTAGTCTCATGAAGTTTTTGTTCATGCCAAGAGTTGTTTACAGGATCATAAAGCCATTCTACATTTTCCATAATACCCTTAACAAATGCATCAGGTGCAGAAGGATCAGCAACAATATCAGCAGCAGTTGAAAGTCTCAGATCGCTTTGTACTACCATTTTACCATTTGATTCTTTTAAGGATCCCATAGCTCTAGAAGAAACACCAAGATTTGCTCCTGATTCCATTAAACCACGTGCAATACTTCCCATTGGGGTTTCTGTCAATTTTGCTCTACCAATAAAGTTATTGCCATCACGTTTTAATTCTGTGATAATGTGTGATACACGATCAAGATTAATTGATGGGTTTTGTGGGTGACCAAGTTCACCATAAGCACGACCCTTATCAACAGTTTCACGCATATAACGATTTACTTCATTTTCTAAAACATCAATTGGGTATACACGACCGTTACGGTTTTTAATTTCAGCCTGAAGAAAAATTCCTTCAATGAAACAGTCTCTTTTGCCATTTTCTTTAGCTTCTGTAACAAATTGAATTTCTTCAACTAGCTCTGTGAATAGTTTCATTTACTTAGCCTTTCATTGCTACAGGTGCAGCAAAGATAACATTCGTTGCTGTGTTAGATGCCAAAGTTTCAGTAAATCCTTTTTCAGCAACAACTGATTGTCCATTTAATAATGTAAATGTTCCAATTGTTAAACCATTTGCGTACGCACGGGTAATTAAAAATGGAGAAGTATTGATATTTGTTAAACGAACAAATCTAGAACTGCTGATATCATTAGCAGTAGTGTTGCAAAATTGTTCTGTACCAATTGATTTTACAAAGTCTGTCATTTATTAAATTCTCCCGTCTGATGGACCAGTGCTGCTATAAGAAGCTCCGAATGTTTGCGGACTCATTTGCCCATCACTTGGCGCTGATTCTTTTTCTATTTTGTTTTTTTTACTTTTTTTTTACCACCTTCAAGCATAGGAATGGCTAGATCTTCTTTAACATTACCATAGATTATATAGTCATGGATGCTACAGATAGATGCCTTTGCCATTGCTACTTTTGCTTGAACCCAAGGTTCAACATGCATACCTTCTGGCATACTCTTAAGAAGTTCTTCAGCATCATTAATCATAGCTTTAAGCTCAGTAGTTACCATGCTTACTTCTTCAGATTCTTTAGCTTCATGCATCTTTTTATTTTTATTATCTAAAAAGCCACGCTTATTAAGAGTTGCCCAAGCAATAGACTTAGCAACCTTTGTAGATTTCCCAGAAGCCTTTTCGCTGTCTTCGATATGCTTTTCCATTCTATCTACTTTAGCGCCTTCGCTTATTTTTTTCTTATCTGCAATCATACCCTTGCCGCCACCTGGTACAGCAGCCTTTACAGCATTGCCTCCACATCCACACATTTTACTTTCATATGATTTACCACATGATTCACATTTCATTGATTCGTATACATTTTTATCTTGTTTAGGGTATTTAGCAGTTTTTACATCGCCTGATTCATAGGCATCATCATGATTGCCAACACGATCTGCATGGTGTTCAATCTTATGACGTGCAGCAAAATCTCGCCCACCCTTTGAAGCTTCCCAATCAGATAAATCCATTGTTTCTTTATGACTGGTTTTAACACCAGCTAATTTTCCGGTTTTATCAGCTTTTAAAGCAATGTTTCTAAGCGATTTCGCCATATTTTTAATCCTCTAAATCTTCTTCGGTTGAATTATAACCATACATTTGTTGGGCAACAGAAGTTTTCTTATCGTTAATTGCTGTTGCAATTCTGTCTACAATTAAATCATTAAATGCTGCTTCAAAATCTAAAGGCTTTTGACTCATAGCAGCACTGACTAAATCTCCCATTTCATATTTATATTCGCTCATATATTAACTCCTCACTGTGGTTGGGTTTGAGCAGTGCTCAATGATTTTACAATATCTGGGTTTTTAGCAACAATTTGAACTGCTGCTTTATATTTTGATTGATCTTGAATAGATCTGTTTGCAGGACTACCTTTTTGTTTCATTTGTTGAATGAAAATTAAAGCTTGTCTTACTTCCTCTTGTTTATTTTGATCTTCTGGTGAAGGTTGTTGTTGACCTTGTTCTTGTTGTGCTGCTGCCTGTTGTTGCATTTGTATAGCATTTTGTTCAACCATTGGGTTCAACCAACGTGGGTCTTGTGATTTTGCTTCTTCTGCGATATGGATTTCTTGCTCCTCAATATCTACATCAGATTGTTGTAGAATATTTCTGCGGATCCAATCATGGGAATAATATTTACCAGCAAAATCTTGAAAAGCACCTGCCAACTGAATACGACCCTGAGCAATTTCAGCATCTTTAAGTTCAGTGAAATAGTTATCTTTGGCATAATCAAATTTAATATTGGTTACAAATACATTCCAATCCTCAGGAGTCATAATACCTTTAAGGATTAATTGTTTTTCAAGCATCTTTATGAATAGCTGAGAAAATCTAGCACGTAAACGAATAATGAAACGTGAAAATTTTAGTTCGTCACGGGTAATTTCAGTAGCTCTACCAATAGAAAACAAAGCATCTGAATTCAAACGTGAAACTGGAACACTAAGTGTTTGTAAAAATTTCTTTTGAAAGTAAAGAACGTCGTCCATCTGACCAAGTGTTTGGCCACCAGGAAGTGTAGTAACTTCTGTGCCTCTACCACCTTCACGGCGAGGAAGCCAATAGTCTTCTAACATAGTCATAAACTTACGGTCATCTCTAACTTCACCAGTACTGGCGTCATAGATTAGACGGTTTTTGTGCTTGACCATGATATCACGAACATACTGTTCTGCTTTCATTTTAGGAAGATTACCAACGTCAATATACCAGATACGACGTTCAGGGGCACGAGCAAGACGGTAAATAACAAGCGCATCTTCAAGAGTACGAAGCTGATTGAGAGATTTAATGGCTTTGTGAAGATATGATAAAACCAATGTACCTTGGTTATCAGTTAATCCAGAAACAACGTGAAGGACAGAATCCTTAGCAATTTTTAATCCACCAGTAGATGGTCCAACTGCTTTATTTCCATAATTAAAACCTTTATCATTAAAAATAAAATATTCATTGGCGACTTTAGAAACATAAGCCTCACCATGACTATTTTCGATTTTCTTTTTACCAAGTTCTCTTATTTTACGAATTTTTCTTGGATCAACGTAACGTAATTCTTTAATGCCTTCTTTGGGATTCTTTTCATCAACAAGCACATGATAATAAAGGCGTCCGTCAACATACCAGCGACGATATATTTCATAAGCATGACTATTAAACTGTAAGAGATTTAAGCAGTTTTGAAATTCATCTGAAACAATTTTTTTAATTTGGGGAGACATATTCGAACAATTTTCCAAATTAATTTGTACGATTGTTTCTTCGTCAATAGAAATAGACTCGTTAACAATTTCATCAACTGCAGAATCACATTCTGGGTTGAGAGCCATTTCACGGTATTTAGTTACTAATTCTGCTTCTGTTCTAACTGTTCCGTCAAGATCAACATAGGTGCCATAACTACCACCAGCGGCAACAACAACTGCTCCATCATCCGTCTCTTTTGGAGCGAATGATTGCATTTGATCAACGGTTTTTTGGTCTTTTCGTTTGAATTCGAATCCAAATAATTCTGCCATTTAATTCTCCAAAATGGAGGGGATTTGTTCCCCTCCTATAATCATAAAATAGTATTTATTAAGCTGGACCAGCTGGGCCATCTTGTTCAGTAGATGGACCATAGATATTGGTACCACCAGCTTTCTTATCAGAAGATTCAATAACTGGAACCCAATAATCATATGAAAATGATACAGGGAATTCTTCAATTTGACTTGATGAATCCCATCCAAGAGTAATTGCGCCAACCACAGTTGGGAAAGCACCAACGAACTGGTAAGAACGTATTTCTGAACCATCTTTACCATACTGAATAACTTCTAGATCAGCTTTGTACTGTTCTTGACTAATTGTAGTATCACGAACGTTTGCTACTAGTCGATTAATGGCATTTGACCATGTTTCGAATAATGCACGAACAGAAAAATCTTCATCGTTCATTACTGTTACTGACCAATCATTAAATGTACGTTCACCAGCTACCTTAATTTTACGACCAAAATAAGGAACTTCAATTGCAGCAATTGTTGAATCAGGAAGTTCTGCAGTACGGCAAAGGAAACGGAACTTGTCAACAGAAACGTTATCAATTCCAAGAGTTGCTGGTACTGATAGAACAACGCTGAATAGAGATGGTCTGGCACCACCGTATACCAGACCATTTTGTTTGAAAGTGTTAATATTAAATGGCATCTATATACTCCTTTTGAGCTTTAATCTATTTATTAAAATTGACCAACAACTTCGGAGAACTGAACACCAGTTGCAACAGCCACAAAGTTCAACTGGATAAAGTTAATTGAACGAGCTGGTTTAATATAGATGTCACCAACGAACTGATTGCTATCAATAATCTGCGGAGTATTGTTAGTGTCGTCACAAACAACAAGGAAATCAGTGATGCCACGACGACCTTTAATGGTACGCAGATATGGAGTTACAAGGTTCTTAAACTGAGAACGAGTAAATGCATCATTGAACTCGAATAGAGAGTACTTAGAAGCAGTCGAAATTGCCTTTTCAAGAACAATAAACAATCTACGAACATTGATACGATCAAACGCTGATGGCTTTGAAAGAAGTGTCTTATCTCCATAAAGAACAATACCATTTCCTGGTGATGAAATTACTGGATCAATACCATTTGTGTATAGAAGATCACGATCAGTTTTCTTAGGATTGTAAGCAAGTTTGATAACGTTCTTAATGCTTCCACGATTAAAACCAGCTGGAGACCACCAAGCATCGTTAGTCTGATCTGTACGGGCGCACAAGCCAGCAATATCACCGTTTAATGGAATCCAACGATTGATATCATTATAACGATCATACTGGTATTTATAGCCAGAATCCATTACAGCATAAGAACTGCTTGGAAGAGCGCCTCTCCAGTTCGTAAGGCTTGTGGCTTCATTACCAATATTGTTAAGCATTGTAGCTTTATCAGGTGTAACAAATCCAACGCAATCCTTACGAATTTCGCAAATATTGTTGATAATGTAATTTGCTAATTGGAAATTTTGGATAGTTTGACCACCAATTGATGTAGAACCACCAGTTGGACGACCCTGAAGAATAAGTGAAATATCAACATCTTCTGCTGAACCAAATAGATCATAGGCTTGGCCAAGGCAACCCATAGTAAGAGTTGATTCATCTCTACCATCAGAACCAAGAACAAAACTAGTGTTTAATGCTGCAGCAGATGAAGCAGAAACAAGATTCAATGCATTATTTGAAACAGCAGTGGTGCGATCACTGGTCCACCAGATATACTGAGAATTTTTATTAATTACGTGTTTGTAATAGTTATCAGTACCATCAAGATTTACAGCATCAGTTGCTCTTGAAAGACCCTTATATGTTTCAAGAACTGTTCCTGGAACACCAGTAAATAAACCACCATTATCAACAACAACTACATGGAGTTCGTCATAAGCTGCACTGTTGCCGCTATTGTACTGGTAAGGAGACTGACCTGGAGCTGAACCCAATACATTATGGAATTCCCAGTTACGGTTAACAGTATTAGATACATAAACATCACGAAGTCTGTATTGATTAGAGAAAGATAGATTCAATACATTTGTATTTGAAACAAGAGTAAAGTCAGAAGTACCGATTGTGGCCACTGGGTTGATTGTAGAAATTGCAGTACCATAAGCATTAGTTGCAAGATAGAAACCAACTGCGTTTGCACCAACAACGTAATAATTTGCACCACCAGTTAGACCAGAAAGAGCAGTATTACCAGCACTGTTTGCATAAGTTACTACATCACCATTGCTATATGGGTTTGTTCCAAGAGCACTTGGTACAGAAATAAAGCCAGAAATCGAATTGATATAAGCATTGCTTCCATAGAATGCATTAGTTGCAGTATTTACAAAAGATGCGTTTGATCCAACAGCAATATTAGTTATTGTAAGATACTGTAGACCCATAGAACTGTTACCAGCAACAATCTGGTCACCAATTGAGAAGTTTGCTGCTACAACGTTAGCCGCAGCGTTAGAAGCAACTGCAAACTTAATTGTTGCAACATTAGAACTTACTCTGAAATCAATTGCAGTATTAACAGTTGAGTTAGATATATTAACAGCAGATGAGAAAATACTATTTGAATCACAAACAGAAACTCTTATAGAGTTACCCATTGCGCCTGGATATTTGGCAACAAATCCAATATTCGAATCAAAATTGCCATCTAATGCTGTATATGTATCTGAATTTGTAACGATCTGATTTACAAGATTTGAAACAAAGGTTCCAGAATTGAAAAATCCAACAGCAGTATATGCTGTTTCTTGACGTCCAAAATAGATGTTAGTGTTAGCAACAGTTCCAACATTTGATGTAAATATATTGCTTGAAAGTGTAAAGGCTGTTGAGTTTACAGAAGTAATGTAATACTGATTTCCTGATGGAATTACACCAGCATTAGATGTTTGGGTAATATACATGCCAACTGATAGTGCGCTTGTATTACCAACAAGAATATTATTGGATACAGTTGTGTTTGCAGTTATTACAAAATTGATATTTCCTGGTGTTGAACCAACAGTATTGGCAGCACGTGAAACATAAAGAGAATTAGTATAAGATAGGAAGTTAGCAGCAGTGAAAAATGTTTCTGCGTTAAAGGTTGTTGGTGCGCCAAATCTTTGTACGAGTGTGGTTTCACTATCAACTAAAATTCTTTTACCGATTGGACCCCAACGGAAAGCACCAGCAATTGCACCAACAGAAGAAGAAACAGTAGGCACAATCGTTGTTAGATCGATTTCAGTAACATTAACGCCTGGAGATAATTGAACAGCCATATTTTTACCCCTTTATTAGGTTGTACGATAATTACATTTATCATTATTTATAATAATTCGTTTTTAGGGGGAATTAGAAATTTTCTTGATTGCTAAACATCCAACTTTCCGGAACAAATTTTTCAATGGTTTCGTCATATTCATCTCGCCCATCAAACATAAATCCGAATGGAGACATATCTTGTTCCATATCCTCTTCTGTTTTTTCACGAAGAGACATAAGCGTATTTATATTCGTGTAATCTTTAAAATATTGTTGCTCAGAAAGCCAAGCAAAAAGAACAAGACACATGACCAAATCGTCATGTTTACCAGATTCGGCTTCGTATGATGTTCCTTTTTTAGAAAATGTAGACAATTCATTAATGGTATGGAAATCATTTACAATAAATTGATTTTGTTCAATAAGTAATTTTAAAATAGAACATCCAACTGATTTGACAATTTTAGTAGTTCTGATGCCCTTATCTACAGAACCACCGCCAAATCCGCCAGTAATACGTTTGCCTGAACGACCAGCATTTTCAGTAAACAATACATGTTCATAACCAAAATCATAATGAAGAGAATGAGAAACCTGTTCACCAATATCATTAATTTCCACCAGAACAGATGCATTGTTATACGCTTTAGCTGTTCTATGGATAAAATCAGCATAATCTATTGGTGAAATGGCGTTGTTGCGATAAACACATGCCTGTTGATATGGCATACTTGTAACATCTATAAGTTGAAACGCAGAATAGTCCAATCCTTTACCACGAGAAACGTCACAAAGCATAATATAAACATGCCCTTGTTGTGGAATAACATATTGTATCAAACCTTCGCGTTCAACAATTGGTGTCTGATGTACAAGTTCTTTAAGTTTCCAACCAGCAATAAGAGTGCCAGAGCTTCCAAGAAATTCACAATTATACTCTTGATCGAATTTCTCCAAGTCGAAATTCATTGCAGCAAGAGTATCTTTCTGCCACTTTTCATCTCGACCAGGAACGTCTTGCCAGAGAACTCTGATGTGTTGATATTGGTTTCGTTTTTGCATGGCATTGACCCATATACTATAGAAATGGTTCAATCCGTTAGGTGTAGAAACTAAAACAATTTTAGATTCTGTACCAGAAGAAATGGTAGGATAAACTGAGGTGAAGAAATCATCCCAATTTTCAATGAACGCTGCTTCGTCAATAAACAACATATTGATAGAATAACCACGAATAGAATCTGTTGAAGTAGCAGCAGCAATAACACGGCTATTATTTTCTAATTCGAATGAACCCTTATTCCATTCTTTAATACCCTGCTGCAACCATTTAGGAAGGTGCTGATAGGCAAGCTGTATACGACCTAGAATTTCTCGGGCAGTGTCTCCCTTATTGGCAAGAAGAGCAACAGTTTTTTCTTTATTAAAAATTATATACCAAAGAATAAAGGCACAAGTGGTTGTTGATTTACCAGCCTGTCTAGCAGTTGTTACAATATTAAAACGATTATTAGCAAAAGATAACAACATATGTTTTTGATATGGGTAAAGCTTGAAATTAACAAGACCCTCATCAACATTGATAATTTTCATATATGTTTCAGTGAAATATATAACATCTTGGGAACATTTAATATATTCTTGAACAAGATCTGGAGTCCATTCAATCGCCTGGTTTTCGCGTTTAAGGTTTATGTTACCATTATAACCTTTTATATTACTAAACTGCTGAATTGCCATTTTTAATATTTTCTATCATTTTTTGAAGTTCTGCAGTAGAACCAACAAATAGGTTATTGTTAATAGTTTTAGCATGCTCATTAGTTGGAGCATCTGAAGCAGAGATTTGTCTGATTTTTGTTTGAAGATCCAATAAATCTTTATTTGCTTGAAGTGTTGTATCCATGAGTTTGGCTAAAACTTCAAACGCTCTTGGATGTTGTGAACTTGTGGCAATTTCAGACAAAGTTAAAATAGCCTCTTTACCATTTTCGATCATAGTAATAACATTAGCTCTAGCAGTTTCAAAATCTAACTTAGCACTATCATTATGTGCATCTGCTATAATGTTATCAACAAATTTTGAAGATGTAACAGGTGTTAAACCTAAAGCTTTACCTATCGGATCATTATTTGCATTATCTGTCATTGTACCCCATTTTCATTATAAATCATCGTAATGAATCCAAAATCATCAGTAACATTTATAGAATTGTATCCAATAGAACCAGTATTATTGTTTGGACCACCATAGTAATTAACTGGGTTGCTATTTGCATCTAAACCTGGTTGTAAAGTTAATGCTTCTGCAACTGGAAGAGTGCCCACAACATCTGGTATCGAACCATCTGGAACATCGTTTGGATTTGGAATGTAAAAATTATTTTCAACAAATTTAATGATTCCACCAGTTTTAACTGGTCCATAGATATAACCTTTAAGAAGAAAATCTAAAGTCCATACGATAGCTCTACGATCTTTAAAATCGCCATCATAATTATCACTATATGATATGTTATTTAATATGATTGGAATATCCATTGTAATTTCAACTTCAGGTATAAGTTTAACTGTAGTTGTCCAATCAGGAGTGAAATATGGAAGAATCTGTTCTATAATTTTAGTTCCATCTTCTGCATTTTTAGCATAGACATACATTTTAAATTCTATATTATATGGAACTGGATTATATTGATAGTTAAAATTATTAGCATCGTTTTTAACTGAAACTCTATTAATTGTATTAAGTTTTCTGGTACCATCATATCTCATCTGACCCATTTCAAATGAAATCATAGGAAGAGGTAATGTAGCAGTTTGACGATCAATGTTTGGATCTTGTATTGTACGAGTAAGCATCTTATCTTTTGGACCATATGTAACAGGCACTTTAATCAATGCAGTAATGTTACCACTGGAATCTGTTCGTGTGATGCGTATGTTATTGACAAGTGTTCCCATCAAAATAACATATTTTCTTATTAAAGAAAAATAGAATGGATTGCCTGTACCAAACATTATATTTGACCTTCACTAAATGGATCGTATGAACTGAAATCAACAAACCCATCAGATTCTTTCTGAATTGCTGAATTATCAACACCAGGAACAGATAATGAATTGTTTTCAAGGACAACATAGTCCCCGTCTTCTGTTAAAATATGATTGCTGGATTCATCCATAAGTGTCCAGTCAAGAATATTGGTGCTGAAATTTTTCTGTAAACTATCAATTTCAGGTATACCAGTATTTAACAATTCGTCAGAATATTCAAACAATTCACAAGTCATTTCCCAAGTTTGTAATGCTCCAAGTTGATAGAACATTTCAAATTTGTTAACATATTTGACTTGAAAACATTTTTTGTTTAATGGGAAAAAAATAAGATCGCCTTCGTTTGGTCTTAATGCAGAAGTATAGTTACCAACTTCCTCATTAAAAATACGTTGTGCGACTGAAAAAATAACTTGATCATGAATTTCAATTCCAAATTTAGACATGAAATTGCCATCACCAGAAAAACCATCAACTGATTTTATATAAATTTCAATAGGATATGCATTTACGTAACTTGATTGATCGTCTGCGCCAAGTACCTGATCGTAATTGTTTATTTTACGAGGCACATAATACATATCTTCGCCGTAAATTTTTATAGATTCAATAATTAAATTCTCTAGAAGCAGTTGTTCTTGAGATGATTGGAAATTATTGAAAGAAGAAGTTGGTAGCCATTATGCCAAACCTCCGTGTGTCAATAATTTTTTAAATTTTCTTTTTTCCCAAGCCAACTTACATTTTTCCTTATATTCTGGTGTTTCGTAATAACCAGAAGCTTTACGAGCTGTTTGTGATTTTTTACCTGCTTCACTTGCATTTAATTTTGTTTGAGGATTAGAAAGTTTCTTTTCACTCATTTTCTTTTTTGTTTCTTCGTTATGTGTAGAACCAATTCTCGATGCAATTAAAGCGGCTTTATGTTCTTGAGAATTTTTAGAAGCCCTGCGCCCTTCATGTAATTTATTTATATGTTCTTCTGTTCGTTTTCTTTTTGAAGCAGCAATTGACATATTTTTAAGATGTTCTTCTGTATGAGTTCCACTTTTCCACCCATCAAAATAAAAACCATCATTATCATGTTTATTATAAAATTGTTCGTTTAAACGAGCATTAACAGATTGAAGTATTTTTGCTTCTAATTTTCTAATATCTTTTAAATTACCTTCAGCAATTATTTGACGTGAAAAATCATCAGGTCTTTTTTTATATTCATCGAGCATTAGTTTACTAGAACAAATATACCCATCATTTGTTGTTCCTTTATGAGAACCAACATATAATTTATTTGTAACCTTATCAGTCCAACAGTAAACAAATGCTTCCATAGGTTTAAAATCCTACCCAATCATATCGGTCACGGGTAATGAATAACTGTGAATCATTTCTTTTTCTAATTCTTCACGTTCAGCAGTAGCCTCATCAAATATCTTTTGGCCATTGAACTTCAAACCACCTGGCATTTGCATGCCATCAAACTTTTTAAGATTGGTGCCCCACTGTTGTTTAATTAAACAAGCTCCATAACGAAGTAACCAACGATCAGACCAAGCAGCAGTATAAACTTCTGGATCTAGAATTTGATATGCTTCGATAATGATATAATCGCCTACGTTTATTATTGACCAATCCATATCAACATAAAATTTATTATTATGACGATTGTATCTTAATGGTTGTTTACCAACAAGCATTTCTTCAAGAAATTGAACATGTTGCATGGCCATATAATATGGAACCATAGAAACAGATGTCAAAGTATAGAGATCGTTAAGAGCAATCTGATATCTAATATTGAATAGGTTATTGGTATTTAAAGCGTTACCAATTTCGAAAATGTTAACCGCACCAATAATGTTTGGTGGTAATTGTACATACTGATTGTCTTTATCAGTTTGACTTATCTGGGCTTTAAAATAGATTTTTTCAGAGCCATCAAAGTGATAATCCCAAAAATACTGAAGAGCTTCATCAACACGATCATCTACCTGATCATCATCAACATTGATTTCGATGACTGGTTTGCCTAAACGACGTAAGCAATTTTCTATATAATCTGATCTTGATGCTGGAACTGCCATTTGATAACCTTTGTTTTATCTATTTATTAAGTAACATTACCATAAATTGTACCACCGGCACCACTGCCACCATTTATATAAGCACTGCCATCAATAGCATCTCCAGGATTACCACCACTACCATTTCCAGAAATTGGAAAATCGCTGCAAATTCCTGCACCACCAGCATTACCATAGCTACCACCATTTCCACCTTGAACGTAAGCACCACGAGGATATGAAGCATAACCACCTGCTCCGGCAGAAGTTAAAGACCCACTGCTACCATTATAGCCTAATTGGCCACTACTTCCTGAACTGCCTCCTTCTCCACCACCACCACCAGCTGATGCGTTTCCATATCCACTTTGAGATGTACTGCCACCGCCGCCGCCGCCACCACCACCAATAACTCCATTATTTGTCATTGAAATATTAAAGTTTGTATAAAATGCAGGTCCACCATTACCACCATTTGCTGGAGCTGTATAATATGTAGGTCTCGAAGCAGCAAATCCACCATTACCACCATCACCACCACGACCAACAATATATCCATTATTAATTATATTGATAGATGAACCAGCTGGCATATTAGAGATGTTAAATGCATATCCTGATGTTGTTGATGCATAAACATATACACCACTATTAATTGTTATGGTTGCATTTACAATATGAGAACCATCCCAACCATTACTGATTAGATCATTATAGAGATTATAATCAGCAGTATTTGATGAGATGGTCTTAGTTAATGTGAATGAATCTATATGTACTAAAGTTCCGTTACTTGTAAATGTGTGTATTGTATAACCACCAGATGATGTAACTGTTCCGCCAGTGAATTTTGGACTGCCCAAATAACTGACTATAACAATTCCAGAACCACCTGCTCCACCGCCACCACCACCGCCGCCACCAAGACCATTAGTTCCACTAACTCCAGGAGCGCCACCACCACCAGCGCCACCAGACCAACCGTTACCAGCACCATTACCATTACCATAACCGCCACCACCACCGGCATAATAAACAGAAGAACCAGAAATCGAAGAAGATAAGCCTACACCACCATCAGCGTTTCCGTTGGGGTATCCAGAATCATTTATACCTGTTCCACCTGAATTACCAGCACCACCGCCACCTCCACCATTTGTTGGTGCAGAAACTGCGTGTCCATGTGTTCCATTACCACCACTATATCCTTGACCAGATGTAGAACCCCCACCATATGTTGGTGTTCCAACATATAAAGGACCACCAGCACCACCACCTGAACCACCACTCACACCATTATTTTGATATGCACCACCACCACCACCACCAATAGCAGTTAATGAGAAAAAAGATGAATTCCCACCATTGTTCCCATTTCCTCCTGTTGCAGAGCCACCACCGCCTACAACAATATTATATGATGATCCTAACGATAATGATAATGTTGATGTCCCACTTAATAAACCACCAGCGCCACCACCTCCACCATAACTTGCACCACCAGCACCACCACCAGCAACAATTAAATAGTTTGCGCTTAAACTTAATGATGGCGCTGATGCTCTTTTATTGTAAAAATCATTAATAGTAATGGTACCAGCTGAAAAGGTACCAGATCCACCATTATCAAGATGCCATGTAACATTACGGTATGTATTGAGATTCAATCCAAGCCCAAATTCAGAATTAATTTCACTTATAGATAATGGTTGGCCTGTATATTTAATAGTCATTACTTGGCCTCTAGCTCAGCAACTCTTTTTTCAAGTTCTTTAATGGCTTCGATAAGAACACCAACAATGTTACCATAAGCAACAGATAGGTGATCTCCATTATCCACAACAACTTCAGGAAGAACTTCCTGCATCTCCTGAGCAATAACACCAACACCTTTAGAACCACTATCAATACGTTCATATGTCACACCACGCATTTTTGATACTTTATCAAGAGCGTTATCAATGGTTTCTACATTAGTTTTTAATCTAGCATCAGAGTATGCTGTCACGTTTTGTAATGCTGTAAAATTACCAGAATCATCTACTGTTGCTAGCACAGCATTGTAAGCATTATTAATAATGTTAAAATTACCACTATTATCAACACGAAGCCATTTTGATGGTAACGTAACGCCTGAATAGCTATTATAAAGTCTAATTTGACCACCATTAGAACCGGAACCACCGCCATGAAATTCCGCTGCACTTAGATTACCAGAACCAAGAGTAGCAGAAGATTCTACATGGAATGTTGCTGCAGGTGATGAATTCCCAATTCCAATATTGCTGTTTGCAGCAATTGTCATAGCTGCAGTTGTATTAGTACTAAATGTTAAACTAGCATTATCGCCAAGGTAAACAAAAGCATTTTTAGTAGAATAATTTTGACCTAACTGAAATCCCGTAGCACCATTAGTTAATATGTTAATAACAGAATATGTCGATGCACCAGTATTAGCATTGTAAACAGTTAATCCATCATTAGTGTTTGTATTTGGAATAATTACAAGTTTATTATATGGTGTTTGTGTGCCAATACCCATATTACCATTAGCAACAGAATATGTTGATGATCCAATGGTAAATGTATTAGTATAAGAATTATTTGCATAAATTGAACTATTGGAATAAGTTGAAACATTGGCAAATAATGCAGTACCATTAAATGATGTGGAATTTACAGAAACATTAACAGATGAATTACCAACAGTAATAACTGATGTATTAACAAATACACCAGTTGACGTAGTATTGATTGTTCCAAGCGTTACTTGTGATGAATTAGCGATGAAACTTGTATTAACTACTAAACCGTTTTTGACTACAAAATTATTATCAGCCATAGTTCACTCTCCCTTGGCGTTTCTTTTATTTATACATTTTCCCAAGGTAGTGTAGGATTAATTGCTACTGGAGGAGCCGAAGCATCAGCAATTCTTTGAGATATAAGTGTTTCTGCATCTGTCATTACTGTTGGATCAGTATATTTCTGAACCCATTCAATAACTTCTGCTTCCGTTAACTGTTCAAATGGTGTATATTTTGCAGATGGATCAAATGGAATAGCTGTGCTACCAATAATATTAGATTCATATGTTCCATCAGTGCCACTATAAACCCAAAGTACATTGAACGCTAAGTTTGTCAATGACTGATATTGTGGGTAGCAATAGATATTAGTTATCTTTGTTGTGTATGTAATTGCCATTTTATTTTCCTTAGTATTCGATTATGATTAAACCAGTTCCACCAGTGCCACCAGTATGAGTTGCAGCTGTACCATTATTAATTGCACCACCGCCACCTGCGCCATATCCTAAAGTACCTACTGAACCACCAGTATTTAAATTATATTTTAGACCACCCTGACCAAATCCAAGTGGAGTATTTCCGCCAATAGGAAAAGAATAATAACTGCTTGATCCTTGACCACGACCACCAGGTGCTCCAACATAATTTAAAGTTCCTCCAGTTGCAGTTCCGCCGATACCACCAGCAATACTATTTGCACCAGTTCCTGTTCCTCCAGAACCACCTCCACCTGCTGTGTATGTTGTGCCATTATATGTAAATGTAGATGAAACCGCAGCAGCACCAACCGTATATGTTGCTGTATAAACACTCGAAACTACTGTTAAATAAACAACAATAACACCACCTGATCCCCCTCCACCACCACTAACATAAGCGGTAGCAACAGATGTTGGACCCCCAGAACCACCGCCGCCAACAATAGTAACTTTGAACTTAGCACCTGGTACTTGCAATGCAGACGGCATAGTCCAAGTTGCGGCTGTACCAGTGGTATAAAAAACCATATTTTGAAAACCAGCACCAGCAGTAGAAATTACTGCTGTATCAATAGTCAATACTCCACCAACCTGAGTGTTTGATAATT
>Ga0214246_1000043_pt1 | contig 45416 bp, 67 predicted proteins | sample TroBogypolimnion_41_FD_153084 | JGI IMG/M metagenome (GOLD analysis project Ga0214246, IMG submission 153084) | Freshwater microbial communities from Trout Bog Lake, WI - 29MAY2009 hypolimnion | ecosystem: Environmental > Aquatic > Freshwater > Lake > Hypolimnion/Profundal zone | place: Trout...
TACTAGCTTTAGCAACAATTCTTGTTACTATGCTAGAACTACATTCATCATAGTTTTCTCTAAAGCCTTGATACTCTAAAGCTTCAATGTTATTGATTCTGGAATCTTCAAGGAAGTTCCATACAAATAACAAGATACCTTTAGGATCTACAGCTTTCTCTTTAAGAACTTCAAAACAGCTATAGCGATCATGGGCTACTTCATGGTCTGTAGAAGCCATTAGATCTCTTAACTGTTCATCAGTTGTGTCAATTGTTATTTTAGGCAAGTAGATGGTTTTACCATCATGCCTAGGTTGGTTACTGTCTTCAAATACAACTGACAAGCCAGCTCTACCTGCACTTGCCCGAACATATTTCATGACTTCAATGCCTTTTGTTAGCATTAATGAAACCCCATATTTGTTAATTGTTTATAAACCTCTTTACAAACATCATGACTAGACAATTCTTTTGGAACAGACAACATCTTTGCCATAATCTGAATCACATATGTTTCTATAGAGTTGTCTTCTTTAACAGGCTTTGCAGCTTTGATTTTGCTTTGCAATGCTGTCTTACCAATATAGCTCCCGTTATCATCTACGAGAGCTATACCAAGGTTCATAGCACTGTGTATAACGCTTTTAGCTGATCTCCAAGGACCTGGCATAGATGACACCTCAAAGTCTTTCTTAATGGCTCTCTCAGTGTCTTTAAGCTCTTTTGTAAATGTTTCTACAGAACTATGTGTAAAAGCTACTTGTATCATCTTTTCAAAAGTACTTGTAGCTGAAGCATCTGAAACAAGAGATTCAGTTGCAGCAGCATACAAAGTATCTGAAACCCCAGAAGGTTTATCCATATTTACTCCATAAGGAACAAAGGCAACATTGCCTCAATACAACTCTGTTGTTGACAAAGCTGTATAAAAGAAAGCTGAAAGGGAGCGTAGTTTACAGCAAGAAGTCGTCTTGCTCACCGTCATAGAACCAATTTAAGTAGGTGTAAATACCTGATTTAAATGAATTGTCAAGAGGATTTTTTTCATCTAGTTGTAGCTCATCTACAACATCCTCATGGTTTAGATCTTCTATTGAAGTAAATGTAAATTTCTTACTCATATCTATCTCCTAAAAAGTTATTAATAACACAGAGGGCGAAGCCATCCCCGCCCCTAAAAGCGGGGTGGCAAGTCCGATACTTATATCCAAGTGACGACCTAGCAAGCAAATGCCACCTACGGTGGCGAGCAGCTTGCCTGGGAGGAACGTTAGATACGCTCATCATCATCAACATCGCTAAAAATGTCATCTTGACAAGCTTGACACATACCACTTATCTCATACTCTTGTTCTGAAATTAAGTTTTTAAAACCAGTAACACGTTGATTGCATATCGTACAGTTGTCTTCCGATATGGATTCATTAGAAAAGAATATGTGCTCTATAGCATTTCTCATTGGTGATGTTTTATGTTCCACGTGAAACTCCTTAAAAAGACTTAAACTTACGGTACTCATTTAATAAAGAAAAATAAGAAATGGGGTATCGTCTTCTTCCAGTAACATCCCACTGAACAATAACAGTATCAGAATCATATTTCCAGCATCCATCTTCAGTGAGTCCTTCTTTTGTATAGTTATAAGCTCTAGACATTGATGCGTCTTTACTGCACACATCTGTTGTGATTATTATCTTTCCTCCACTTATGTTGTCAGCTTCAGCAAAGTTATTTGCTTGTACAGAACAACTTAATATTAGTCCTGATGTAATAATAAAGTTCTTAATTTTCATGATGATAATCCATAAAATAATACTAAAGCTAAACAAAAACCAATAGCTACAGCTAATAAATAATCCCAAGTAATTTCTTTGTATTTCATCTTACAAGTCCTCCTTTAGTGTTGATACCAATTAAATCGTCTTTGTTAAAACAAGCTATGTAGTTTGATTTGTGCATAGGAACGATTGTGAACAGTCGTTGTCTAGCACTCTTCTCACCACACTCTAAACAGGTCCTATAACCTGCGTTCCATCTACCCTCTGCAACATCGTCTGTACACAATATGCAGAGGTATTTGTAAGTTTTAGGAATAGTCATACTCAATAGTTGTTATCTTTTCTATACCTAGAACATCCATAGCTTCTAGTAAATGACAATGAGCAAGATCATTGTTACCTTGTTTCATTCTAAATTCAGCATCACGGATAAGTTCCATAGCTCTAGTTATTTCTTCATTTGATAGATTTGTAATCATATAGTTCTCCTTTATGTTAATAAACTGACCTTGCACCATCCCATTTATCCTTGATAACCCTAGTACTTACAAAATTGTTACTAGGAACAATATCTGGATCTAAGTCACTGATGTACTCAGACCATTCTTGTTTGGTAAGTACGTCATAGCCTAAAGCCTTGACGTATTGATACGCTATAGACTCTTGTTTATAGCTAAGTTGTATAGATCTGCATCCATGCTCCCATTCGAGATCTGTTATGCCACAGTCTCCAGTACGTATGACTGCTGAGTGTTCGTGTGTAATAGCGATATGATGGATCATTTGAAAAGCTCCAGTTATGAAATAAGAAAAGGTAGTGGAATTAACCACTACCTATGAGTGAAGATTATTTGCGAGATTCAGCATCAGCTTTGAGCTTGATGCGGAGTTCCTTGATCTCGTTGAAGATAGTGCGAACGTCCACCTCACGAGGATTGTCGTACTTCTCCATAGACCACAGAGCGTTTGAGAGCAACTGTTGTGCCAAGAAAATTTGCAAACCAGCAGGTTTGTGCTCAACTAAATTATTGAAAGTGTTGAAATCGAAATTGCTTTGCTGTGACATAACTAACTCCTTGTTTTGTTGATAAAGTGAGGGGGTTTCGTTCCCCTCGCCCAAGAGGGGGGACGAAAGCCTCGCACCAACAAAACGAAGTGCGCCCGCCCCCGCACACCAACACTGTCAGCCTTGGTGCATGGCCTATGACAGGTTCCGCTTGCGGGTTCTGGCGTAGGACAGTGCCCCCACACAAGCAGCGCATATCACAGACGGGAGGGCAAGCGTTAAGGAGTAAGTAATGACGCAGCTTTATAAGCAATAAGATCAACGCTATGAAATGATTTGGTAGATGAAACCGTACTGGAAATAAATAACAGTTTTTAACGCATGTGGTGTTGGAGTTAGGTGTAACGAGAGAATGGGTGTTCCTAGTAACACAAGCGCAGTAGAAAAAAAGGCAGTTGGTATTGCTACCAACCGCCAGAAGTTATTTGTGAATTACCAACGTCTTGGTGATGTTAGAGTAATATAGCCTGTAGGATTAGAATTTGTAGGAATGAATATTACTTCTGCGTACACATTATCATTGCCAGCTACAAAGAATCTGGCATGAAAATGGTGTCCGAAGCAAAGCTTAGAGTAGTGATCTACAAATGCTTTACAGTCTTCCCAGCTACCAGATGCTTCTTCAGCACCACCAGTTGTATCGTCTAGGATTACTACATAATACTCAGATTTAAGAAAATCTTCGTCAAGAGATAGTTCGATATCTAATTGTTCTTCGAAAGCAGCTTCTTCTTCCGAAAGAAGTACTTCTTCTGGCACAGTTTCTAGCAAAGCTAGAGTACTGTGTTCTAGATCGCCAGGCAAGCCTGTCTCTAAAATGATGTCTGTGAAGAAGTCTACTTCCTGAGCTGAAGCTAAGAGAGAATGAAAGGATAATTGCATAACGTACTCCAAAAGTTTAATATCATCGACTGCCCTATGCTGCCGTGATAAAGCAGGGAACTTTGGGGAGCCTCGATTTGTCAAGGCCGTAGCGACCGTAGGTCGGGATTTTGTATTGTTACCTACGGGTTGTGGTACACAACGAACAGCGTTATCGAGGCGACATCAAACAGCTACAAAAGTTACTGGTAACAATAGAAAATTCGTCTTTACAAATTGAGTACCAAAGTACCATGGTTAATCACGGAGCACTGTTGAGGAACGAGGATACGAACTGTCAGACGGAGATGGAACACGTAAAGTAATCGGAGAGATAACAAAAATCGAAAAGTAATATAGGAACAATAGTAGGCAATACATAATGTCAATCGTTATCTAATAGTTCAGCAAATAATACCAAGCGGTAGCCTCACTATTAGATTTTTGTGAGAGTACAACTGTGTAGGTTGACGAGTGACGAGCACCATGTAAGGCCCTGTGAGAGGTTTATGATTGTCTTAGATGGTGGACATCAAACGGTTAGTGATAACACTTCTCAGTGGGCAATAAAGGTATTTAAACTATGTAATAACAAACTGTGGGCAGTAACTGTAAGTCATTGATTGGTATATTGTTAGTTATATAGTACTAAAGTAATATGTGGATAACCTGTGGATAAGTATATTGCTAGGGGGTAGGTAGGGGGGAAATATATTATTTAACTGATGAGATTTATTACACAATATAAAAATTCTGTGTAGTTTTAAACAAAGGGGGGTTATTGGATAACGTACACCTGATAAGGCATATATGTTTAATATCTCGTCTATACATAGACTCGCTATAAACATGCTGTTATTTATATATATATATGACCGAAAAAGAAAAAAGAGTAAAAAAGAAAAAGATGGGGCTAGTATCCTGTAAACACTAAAACCTTGTCAAGTCCACTAAAGTATTCATTTCTAAGAAATATTGAAAATATATTTTATTTGTATCACATTGTAAAAAGTATGATATATTTCAAACCATCTAAGGAGGTACTATGGCTAAATCACCAGCATGGCAACGTAAAGAAGGTAAGTCTCCATCAGGAGGTCTTAATGCTAAAGGTAGAGCATCTGCTAAAGCTCAAGGACATAATCTTAAAGCTCCTCAACCTGAAGGTGGTTCTAGGAAAGATTCATTTTGTGCCCGTATGGGTGGTATGAAAAAGAAACTAACTGGAACAGCTAAAGCCAAAGATCCTAATTCTAGAATTAATAAAGCTCTTAAGAAATGGAAGTGTTGATATGCCAATATCTACAGGAACTAATCCAAAAGGCTTATATGCCAATATCAATGCCAAGAAGAAACGTATAGCCAAAGGTTCTGGTGAGAAGATGAGAACACCTGGAACCAAGGGTGCTCCTACAGCCAAAGCATTTAAACAATCAGCTAAAACAGCTAAAAAGAACGTTAGTGGAAAGAGATAACAATATGCAAAGAGGTAAATCTAAAAACAGTAGGTTTAAGAAAGCCCATTGGACTCAAAACCAAAAGCTCCAAGCTGTTAGTACTTACCTTATGTTGGGCAATATGTCCCAGACAGCTATAGTTACGGGTATACCCTTACAGACTCTTAAAATATGGAAGTACACAGATTGGTTTAAAGAGTATTGTCTTCAGCTACAGTCTGAAGATGTACAGCAGATGGACAGCAACCTTAAAAGAGTTGTAGACAAAGCTTTAAAAACTGTAGAAGACAGATTAGATTTAGGTGATGCTCAGTTTGACCAAAGAACTGGAGAAATAATCCGTATACCTGTTAAAGCTCATGTAGCTTTAAAGATTACTTCTGAACTAATGACCAAGCAACAAAAGATTAAAGATTCTCCTGTCAAAGAAGAAATAGAACGAACTATAGACGACAGACTTATAAAACTTAGTGAAGAGTTTGCTAAGTTTGCTAGTATGAACAGCAAGACTATTAAAGATGAAACCAATGTAGTTGATGTTCAAATGGCTGAAGTTGTTAGATGAGCAAGCTTAATGCTGAGGTAATGGAGGGGTTTGTTAATTCCGTTCTTAGAAAGAACTTTGATAAACCTGCTGCTACCCCAGAGTTTCATAAAGAGATATGGAACCTTGTTACTAGTAACAGCAAACAAGTTGCAATTGCAGCTCCTAGGTATCATGCTAAATCTACGGCTGTAACCCATGCTTATACACTAGCATCTGTCTTGTTTAGAGAATCTAGATACGTTCTTATAGTCTCAGATACTGTAACCCAAGCTGTTCAGTTTCTTGGAGATATTAAAAAAGAACTATTAGACAACGATGATCTAAGATCCCTTTTTGGAATTAAAGGGTTTGCTAAAGATACAGAAGATGATCTTATAGTTGAAATGGAAGACAACCATACCTTCCGAATACAGGCTAAAGGAAGTGAACAAAAGCTACGGGGACTTAAGTGGGCTAACCTTAGACCTGACCTTGTCATTGGAGATGACATGGAAAACGATGAAATTGTAATGAACAAAGACCGTAGAATGAAATTTAAAAGATGGTTCTATGGTGCTTTAATTCCTTGTATATCTTCAACAGGTAAGATTAGGATTGTGGGAACAATACTACACTTGGACAGTTTGTTAGAAAACCTTATGCCAGCTTCTCAATTAGGTTCTCACAGGGGTATTAAAAGTTTAGTAAAAGAAGATTTAAAAGAATATGCACTAAACAAATTGCCTTGGAAGTCTGTTAAGTACCGTGCCCACACAGATGACTTTAAACAGTTGCTTTGGCCTGAAATGAAGTCTGCTGAAGAGTTTAGAATGCAAAAAGATGACTATGTACGTCAGGGATTAGCTGATGTTTACTCTCAGGAGATGCTTAATATCCCATTAGACATTACAAGCACTTTCTTTAAGAAATCAGACTTTATACCTTTTAAACCAGAAGATCATAAAAAGAACCTGGTATATTACGCTACTTGTGATTTAGCTGTATCTCAATCTCAAAAGGCAGATTACTCTGCTTTTGTGGTAGGTGGTATGGATGATGAGGGTAAGCTATACTGTAAACACGTAATCAAAGAGCGTATGGACGCTTTAGAAATTGTGGATACAATACTGATGATTCAAAAGGTATATAAGCCCGTACTCTTTGGACTGGAACAAGGTACTATTCAAAAAGCTATAGGACCCTATCTCAATGAGGCAATGCTTAAGCGCAATGAGTTTATCAGTACTGTCTTATTAAAACCAAGCGGTGATAAACTTACCCGTGCTAGAAGTATTCAAGCTCGTATGAGAAGTGGGGCTTGTAAGTTTGATAAAGACGCAGATTGGTACCAAGGCTTTGAGGATGAGCTACTTAGATTTCCTAGAGACAAGCATGATGACCAAGTTGATGCTTGGGCTTATTTGGGATTGATGCTTGATAGGATGTGGGAAGCTCCAACCGAAAAAGAAATCCAAGAAGAAGAGTACGAGGCTTTTATTCAAGAAAGTAATATAGGAGCAGACCAAGGTCGTTCTATTGTTTGTGGGTATTAAAATATATGAACCTAAAAGACAAATTTGATATTAACGACCTCATGTATGAGGCTAATATTGCTAACCTTCTTTGTAAAGAAGATTTAGAAACTATTGGAATGCAAGTTGTCAAAGACTTTGATAATGACTTGCAATCTAGAAGTGTTTGGGAAAAAAGAACAGAAGCGTCTTTAAAACTAGCTTTACAAATAGCTGAGACTAAAAACTTTCCTTGGGCTAATGCCAGTAACGTTAAGTTCCCTCTTATTACTATTGCTGCATTGCAATATCATGCACGTAGTTATCCTGTTCTTATTGACAGTGATTTGCCTGTTAAATGTAGGATAGTTGGAGAAGATAAAGACGGTCTACGTAGCATGAGAGCTACACGAGTAGAACAACATATGAGTTACCAGATCTTTGAAGAAGATGAAGACTGGGAATCAGAGATGGATAAAGTTTTAATTACACAACCTATTATTGGTTGTGCTTTTAAAAAGACTTATCATGATCCAATTAAGAAACACAATATTAGTGAAAATGTATTAGCTAAAGACTTGGTGGTTAATTATTGGACTAAAAGTTTAGAAAGTGCTCCTAGGGTTACTCATATCTTACCAATGAATAAGAACGACATCTATGAGCGAGTAGCTCGTGGATTGTGGTTAGAAGTATCTGAAGGTCGTCCTCAACAAGACTCTGTTCTTTCAATGGGACAGGGTTTACAAAATTTACAAGATAAAGCTCAAGGCTTAATGCCACCAGAGCCTACAGACGGAAGTACTCCTTATGAGATTCTTGAACAGCATTGTTTTATTGATCTTGATGATGACGGTTACGCTGAACCTTATATTGTCTATGTTCGTAGAGACACTAAAAAAGTTGCTAGGATTGTTGCTAGATACACCGAAAAAGATGTAGAAAGAAATAGTAAAAATGTAATCTTAAGTATTAAAGCTGAACAGTATTTTACTAAGTATCCATTCATTCCATCACCCGATGGTGGTTTCTATGACTTAGGTTTTGGTGTGTTGCTTGGACCACTTAACGAATCAATCAACACCATTATGAACCAGCTTATTGATGCTGGTACTTTGGCTAACACTGCTGGTGGATTCTTAAGTCGTGGTATTAAACTCCGTGGTGGCAATTATAGTTTTAACCCAATGGAGTGGAAACACGTAGACACCACTGGAGATGATTTGAGAAAAGGTATTGTTCCTTTACCAGTACGTGAACCTTCTCAAGTTATGTTTACTCTTCTTAATCTTTTGATTAACTATGGAGAACGTATTGGTGGTGCTGTAGATGTTATGACAGGTCAAAACCCTGGTCAAAATACTCCTGCTGAAACTACTCGTACTATGGCTGAACAAGGTATGAAGATATTTAACGGTATCTTTAAACGTACTCATCGTAGTCTTAAACAAGAGTTTCGTAAGTTATACAGACTTAATCAAATCTTTATTTCTGAAAACACACATTATGTATCTAATGCCACAAATGCAGGTATTATTTTAACTGATGATTACGAGGGTCCTGTAACAGATGTATGCCCAACTGCTGACCCAAGTATTACATCTGATACACAAAGATTAAATCAAGCTATGGGTATAGCTTCAAGAGTGGCTGCTACACCTGGTTTATATAACCGATATGAAGTAGAGCGTACATTCTTAAGAGCTATGAAGATTACAAACATTGAAAAAGTATTGCCAGATCCTAAAGGACCTAACGCTGTACCCCCACCAGTTAATCCTAAGTTACAAATTGAACAACTTAAGATACAAGCTAAACAAGCTTCTGACCAATTAGAAATGAAAATGGCTTTGCTTAAACTTATGTCTGAGGCAGAACTTAACCAAGCTCAAATTCAAAAGCTACAAGCAGAAGCCGAAGCCATTAAGATTGGTATTGCTACTGAGGGTGAGAAGATGCGTATACAAGAAATTAATATGCAAATTGGTTTACAAAGAGAACGTAGAGAAGGTTTGTTAACTGCAATAAGTACAATGAATAGTGTGTACGACACTATGATGAAGCATGGTAAAGATTCCCCTGGAGATGACATAGTAAGTAATCTTATGGGTGGTCAACAAGGTATAGGACAGCCTCAACAACAGGAGATGCCTCAATTACCTCAGTAAGAGTTTTTTAGTAAGGAGAGAAAATGGAAGCAGTAAGCCCAGGTAATTTTGAAGAGTGGAAACAACACCCAGTTACTAAACGTCTGATGAAGATGTTAACTAACGATAGGGAAATGATGAAAGAAGGATTGGTTAACAATTCTTATGACGATCAAGAGGAAGTTAAAGGTAGATGCCGAGCAATCGCAATTATCCTTAACATAGAGTATGAAGATTTATACGAGTCAAAAGAAACTAGAGAGGTTATAAATGAGCAATGATTCTGGAATTAATCCCGTAGGTTGGCGAGTTCTTGTAAAGCCCCAGGAAGTTAAAAAGGTATCCAAAGGTGGAATTATTTTAACTACTGAGACTACTGAAGCACGAGAACAAATGGGCAATACAACTGGTATTGTTATAGCAATGGGTGACCAATGTTATGCCGATGAACCTGCACCTTGGTGTAAAGTTGGGGATAAGATTATATTTGCCAAATACGCTGGACTGTTGTATTTAGGCAAAGACGGAAACAATTACCGTATGATTAACGATAAAGACATTACGGGAACCTTGGATGCTGATGTAGACTTGGTAGATCCTTATTTAGCTAAAACTTAAGTTGACACTTAAACAAAGATAGGAGTAAGATATGAGCGATGATGCAAATGTTACTAGTAACAATGAACTAGCCGCAGAAATTTTTCATGAGGCTGAATCCCAAGGATGGGTTCCAAAAGAACGTTTTCGTGGTAATGAAGCTGATTGGGTTGATGCAGATGTGTTTGTAAAGAGAGGTCGTGAGATTCTTCCTATTCTTAGAAAAAACAACGAGAACCTTGTAAAAGATTTACAAAGCACTAAACAACAACTACAAGAATTTAAACTAGCAGCGGAAGAGTTTAAGAAGTTTCAAAAAGAAGCTTTTGAACGCAAAGCTCAAGATTACGAGAGACGCATTGAAGAAATTAAAGAAAGCCGTGCCCAAGCTATTAGTGATGGGGATGGAAAGAAAGTTAACGCTCTAGATGATGCCTTAGATCAAGCTAAGGAAGAACTAGTAGAAGCTAAACAAGCCGTTAAAGATGCAGATAGAGTTCCTGTAACTCCACCTACACCTACTATTGAACCTGAGTTACAAACTTGGTTAGACAGTAACAAGTGGTTTGGTGAAGATAAAAGAATGACAACTATTGCAAACGGATTAGGTGAAAGCATTCGACTAGAGTTTCCAAGTCTTAAAGGACAACCTTTTTTAGACAAGCTTGATGAAGTGTTAGCAGAAGAGTTTCCTAATAAGTTTGGTACAAAGAAAAGTCCTAGCAGCAGAGTAGAGTCTGGATCGGGTAGGCAAAGTCGCACAAGCGGCAGTAATGCTCAATCGTATGATAATCTTCCTGCTGAAGCAAAAGCAGCTTGTGATCGGTTTGTAAAACAAAAGCTTATGACCCGTGAACAGTATGTAGCTGATTTTGATTGGTCTTAATTTAAAGTAAACTTAGAAAGGAAATAGATATGCCAAGAGCACTAAATGAGTTTGAAAAACGTGATCGTCTAGTAGAGAAGTTGGAAGAAAGAAAAGCAGCAATAGAAGCTCCTACTCCTGCTACAGATGGTAAAACTCGTAAAAGACGCAACACTTTTAATGGCACAGAAGCCAAGATAAGTGTTAGACAACAAATTGAAGGATACCACTTACATGTCTTTACAGACGTAGGAGGTAGAATTCAAGAAGCACTAGATAATGGATATGAATTTGTAACCCCTACCGAAGTAGGTGGTGTGAGTGAAAACGTAGTTAGCCGTAATGGTGACCTCGGAGAAAGAATTAGGTATCTTGTAAATCCTCGTGCTGAAGGCTCAGAACAATACGGATACCTTATGAAGATTAGGCAAGAATGGTATGAGGAAGATCAAGCCGAACTTCAAGCTAAAAATAATACGATTGATTCTTCTATTCGTAGAGGTAAGATTACTGGAGAAAATCCAGCATTCTATGTACCTACAGGTGGAATAAAACTTAACAATTAATTTAAAGGAGTCTTAAATGGCTAACGTTTCCCGCCCTCGTGGTCTGTCTCCAGTTGGAACTGTAACTGGCGCACCATTCAACGAGCAAGGCCAATTGTTTGCAATTGCTAACGATGCTACTAACACCTACGCTATTGGTGACTTAGTAACATACGCTGGTGGTTCTGATACAAACGGTGTTGCTTACATTACTAAAATGACCGCTGATAGCACTGAGCCTCTTGGTGTTATTGTTTCTATTCGTCCTGCTGATCCTGGTGTTAGCTTACAAGGTGTTGACATTGACCTAGGTAAACTTTACATTCCACAATCTGCTGGTCTTCGCTATGTTTACGTAGTGACAGATCCTAATGTTGTGTATGAAATCCAAGCTGATACTTATGCTTTAGCAGACGTATTTAAAAATGCTGGTGGTAACTACACTGCTGCTGACTCTTTGTCACAGTCTTCACCCCAATCTAGTTTGACTCTTAAAGCTTCTACTGTTACCGCATTGGGTACAAGTGGTTCTTTAGGATTACCATTCACAGTTATTGGATTTGCTCAACGTTCAGATAATGCCGCTGGTTCTTATGCTAAAGTAAATATTGTTCTAAACAAAGCATTCTTTAAGCAAGCCCAAGGTACAGCTTAATCTAATTAATTAAATAGGAGAAATAAAATGGCAGGTGTAATTACCACAGGTTCCCATCCCAAAGCACTATGGCCTGGTGTCAAAGCTTGGTGGGGTCAAACCTACAATGAGCATCCAGAAGAGTACACAGCTCTTTTTGATAAAGACACATCCAATCAAAACTATGAGGAAGATGTTGAGTTAACTGGCTTCGGTCTTGTTCCTGTAAAAGAACAAGGTGCTGGAGTTCAATACGACTCTGAAATCCAAGGCTTTATTACTCGCTATACACACGTTGCTTACGCAATGGGTTACATAGTGACTAAAGAAGAAATGGACGACAACTTGTACGAGCAAGTATCTAAGAAACGTGCTGCTGCTTTAGCTATGTCTTTTAGACAAACTAAAGAAAACGTTGGAGCTAACGTTTACAACCGTGCTTTTAACAGTACTTATTTAGGTGGTGATGGTGTACCTTTGTGCTCTACAGCTCACCCAAATACTACTGGTGGTACGTTTGCTAACAAGCCTACTGTTGACGTTGACTTGTCTGAAGCAGCTTTAGAAGATGCAGTAATTGCAATCATGGGTTTACAAAACGACCGTGGTTTGTTAGTTGCTATTCAACCTAAAGATCTTCACATTGCTCGTCAAGAAGTGTTTAATGCTCAACGTATTCTTCACTCTAGCTACCAAACAGGTAATGCCAACAATGATATTAACGTCATTAAGTCTGGTAACTACTTGCCTGGTGGATTCAAAGTAAACCATTACTTCACAAGCCCACACGCTTGGTTTATCCGTAACACTATTCCTGGTGGAACTGGTATGAAGTACTATGAGCGTCATGCCATTACATTCGATCAAGACAATGATTTTGATACGATGAACGTTAAAGCCAAAGGCTATGAGCGTTATTCTTTTGGATGGTCTGATCCTCGTGCAGTATGGGGCGTTAACGGTCCTTGATTGTTATTAGTAACTTTATCCCCCCTTTACTGGGGGGTTTCTTTAATTTAATGGAGTTTATAAAATGGCTTATGAAATGTCTAAAATGAAGGGTAAGCGTCCTGAACCAAGCATGACTAAACAAGCTGGTGAAGGTTCTGTAAAGAAAATGGCTGCTGCAAAAAAAATGGCTTCTACAATGAAACCAGCAGCAAAAAAGAAAATGATGAAAAAGAAAATGTAATCTTAGTGTAGAATACATTCATCCAATGACGCTGTAGAAATACAGCGTTGTTATTCTAAACAACGTCAAAGGAGTTTTTAAATGGCAAATCCAACCCGTTTCCCCGCTGGTATTAGTACTTATGTCAATAAGACTAACAGCGTTCTTGCTACTTTCCCTAATGTTCCAAACTCAACTCAGTCAAGTGTAATCACTTCTGAAATGAATCCATATGTTGCTGGTTTTTACACAGTAACTAATACAACTGCTACTATTGGTGCTGGTACAGGTCTTACTGGTTTTAATGCAGGTGTTGTTTCTCTTGCTGTAACTACTGCATCTGGTGGTAAAGCCGCAGTTGCTCTTAACGGCAATAGTTCTACTGGTCAAGCAATTCAATTGATTCCTGGTAATCAAATGTGGTTTAATGTTCAAGTAGCACACAACTCTACTTTCTTATCAGATAGCACTACTGTATCTCGTTATGGTTTGTTTGATGTATCTGATACTACTGGTACTATTGCCAATGGTGTTTACTTAGAAAAATCTGCTGGTAGTACAGCTCTTAAACTTGTTATTAAGAACACTGGTTTAACAGGATCTACTGTTACCACTACTATTAATAACGTAGCTGATTTAGCTAAACCAAGTGGTATTTATGGAGACACTAGTTCTACAGTTGGTACACTAACTACTGCTGGTAGCTCTAACAAATACACAAGTATTGCTGTTGGTACAGCAGGTTCTGGTTACGCACAAGCTCCTTTAGTTCGTGCTACTGGTGCTAACGGAAGCAGTCCTTATGCTCAACTGTATTGCCAAACACAAAGCAGTTCTTTGTATGCTCCTTACATCACACACATTGGTGGAACAGGTTATACAACATTTACAAACGAAGTTAACCATTGGCTTGATCTGTCTTTCTGGTATGACGGTAAAGGTCGTTTCTTCTTTGGTGTTAACGGTAAACAAGTTTTGTCTATTGGACAAGACGGTACTACTGCATTAGCTGCTGGAGGCACTGCAACTTCTGGTAATTCTTTTGCTGTTACCAATGCTTCTATGACTTCTTCTATTTCTCCTATCCTTCCTTATGCAGGTGCTTTTGATAACATCATGCCTATGATTGCTCTTAACGCTGCTGCTGGTTACGCATTAAATACTAATGCTACCAACATTATGTTTGTTGATAGTATCCAATGTGGTTCTGAGTACAATTAATATGCACACTAAGTTAGTACACGAAGCTACTCAAGACAGTATTAATGTTTCTATCGTTAGTGATGGAGGCAAAAATACTGTCTACTTAGTAACAGGTACTATTGTTAACGAGAATGATTCTGTATTTGATATTATAAATATCAACAAGTTAGCAGGTAATCCAACTAATATTAGATTAGATGCAACAGTCTTTATGGTTGAAACTGGTCTTAGAGTATTAGTAACTTATCGTAATCAACCTTACGTTTTACCATTAGAAGGTAGAAGTAAAATTGATTTGGGATGGGTTAGTGGTTTAATTGGTCACGAAATTGATATGGTATTTAAAGGTACGGGATCATTTTTCATTGTGCTAGATGTAAGCAAAATGGGAGTTTAAAATGTCTGATGTATTTATTAAGAGTGGTGAGCAACCTCGTTACTTTGCGTTTAGTGGAGTTACTTCAACTACAGCAACAGGAGCTTCTTCACCTATTTATAAAGAAAGTCCTTATGGTTCTTTCCAGGGTCTTATTAAAGGTACGGGTACTGTAACTGCTACGATTGCAGTTCAAGTAACCAATGAAGATGCAACTGCTAATGGAACCAATAGTAACTGGATTACTATGTCAACAATTACTTTATCTGGTACAACAACAGCTACAGATGGTTTTACAACCATTGCTCCTTGGCGTTGGGTACGAGTTAACGTAACAGCTATATCTGGAACTGGTGCTACTGTACAAGCCATAATGGGTGTGTAATGAGCACTACCCCCAATAGTCTATATGGGTCTTACGTACCAGCTCGTCCTGATTACGTAGACCAGTATGGTGTTACTGATAACATTTATGGGGCTATTATTGAGCCAGAGATTAATTCCTATTTGTTAATAGAGACTGGTGATTTCTTGTTGCAAGAATCTGGTTATAAATTGGTACTATAAATATGGCTACAACTAATTTTCAAAGTGGTACAGTTATAACATCAGCTTGGTTAAATGATGTTAATAGTGCAGTTTATACAACTATTCCAAAATTAATATCTCAATCTATAGTAAATTACACAGGAACAGGAACTACAACTTCTTATACTGTTACAGGGAGTGTAACAAATGTGTATATTAACGGTATATACCAAAATAAAAATTCATATTCTATTTCTGGAACTACACTAACATTTACTCAAGCTCCTCCGCTTACATCTCAAATTGAGATTTTATATATTTAAAAGGAATAAATTATGTCAGATACAAAAATCTCAGCACTTCCCGCAGCATCAACACCTCTTACAGGTAGTGAAGTTGTTCCTCTTAATCAAAGTGGTGTTACTAGTAATGTTACTGTTGCTAACTTAACAGCAGGTAGAAATGTTTTCGCAAACAATTTTATTCCGTCTGTAACAACTACAACAGCATCATCTACACCAATTAATTTAACAGTTAATTCAACTCAGTATCAAACAGTTAATGGAACAACAACATCTCAGCAATTTAATTTGCCTGATGCAACAACTTTGTCAGTTGGAGATACGTACTACTTTAATAATAATCTTACAGTTTCTTCTGTTCAAGTTAATGCTCACGATGGATCAACTTCTATTTTATCGTTACAAGCTGGTGGTGATGCTCAAGTTATTTTGTTAAACAATAGCACAACCAATGGAACTTGGGACGTACATTCTTTTATTCCTTCTTCTGCATCTTGGGGTACTGCTACATTAAGTTTTAATAACACAACTTCAATTTCTGGAAGTGTTTCTTGGACAGGAACAAAAATAGGAACTGCTTATGGTGGTACAGGACTAAGTGGTTCAACTCCGTTTACAGCAAATGGAATAGTATATGCTTCTAGTACAAGTGCTTTAGCTACAAGTAGTAATTTAACTTGGGATGGAACTACTTTTTCTGTTGCTGGACCAATTCAAGCATCGGCAGGTCATTATTCATCTATTTATTCTTCAAATTCTGATGGAGGCTATCCATCAAATTATTTGAACAGTGCTGGTGGAGATTCTCAAGTTTCAATTGCGGCTAATTGGTTTAGCGGACAAAAAGATTTATCAATAGTAAATAGCAACATTGCTGGTGGTGGATTTGGTTTTTATCAAATGACCAGTTCATCTGCAAAAACAAGGTTAATTTCTTTTAATACAGGAACATTTCAACCTGGTGTTGATAATACAATGACTTTAGGTGCTTCATCTTTTAGATGGACAACTGTATATGCAACAACTGCTTTAATTAATACATCAGATCAGAACGACAAACAACAAATAGCAGATTTAACAAGTGCTGAACAAACAGTAGCAAAAGCATTAAAAGGTTTGTTCAAAACTTATAAATTAAATTCAGCAGTAGCATTGAAAGGTGATAAAGCTAGAATTCACGTTGGAATAATGGCTCAAGACGTTTATCAAACATTCGTTAATCAAGGCCTTGATCCAACAAAATATGCTTTGTTTTGTTCAGATACATGGCAAGAATACAATGGTCATGCAGTTAGTGTAGATTCAAATAATATGTATGACTTGTTAACAGGATATACATTAAATGGTCAAACAGTAACTTTGAATGATGGAGACGTAGTTCCAGAGGGAGCAACACAAATTTATACAAAAGTAGCAACAACAACTGTTACAAAATTGGGTATTAGATATGCAGAATTAATGGCTTTTATAATTTCAGCGCTTTGAATATAGGATAAAAATATGATAATAACCCTACAAACTCAAATCATAACTTTACAAGCTAAAGGAATATAACAAATGTCTTTAACAAAAATATCTTATTCAATGATTAACGGTGCTGTTGCCAATGTGTTAGATTTTGGTGCTACTGGTAATGGTACTACTGATGATACTGTTGCAATACAAGCCGCAATAGATGCTGTTTGTCCAACTATAGGTTCTGTTTTTAGTGCTGGAGCAGTTTACTTCCCAGCAGGAAATTATCTAATTTCATCAACTTTAAATTGTACAAACAGTAGAACATCTAATACAAAAAGTAGAGACGGGTTAATGTTGTTTGGTGCTGGGGAAGGGTCTGTTATTGTTGGTCAAACCAATACTGGTTATGCAATGATAGAAACAACTGGATCACAATGGCTAACTATTAGAGATTTACATTTATCTGCTGGTTCTACAAACCCATCAACTGTTGGAATTTATCAAGGTGTATCTTCTACATTACCTGAAACTCAAAATCAAAAATTTGAAAAATTGATTATAGGAATGGGTGATAATTCAAGTGTAAATAATAGTCAGGGAACTATTGGAATTTGGAATTTTGGTGCTGAAGAAAATACATATGATACTTGTTATGTAAGTGCAAATTTACCTTATGTTTTTACTGCTTATGCAACATCTCCTAATCTTGGAATTTCATATGCTCATAGTTACCAAACACTAGCAACAAGTCATAGCTGTGGAGTTAACACTTTAATTGGTGAAAACTTTATGGTTAGTTTAAATTTTGTTAATGCTTGTTTAGTTACAGAAGATGTAAACAGTCTTAATTTAGAAAATGTTTATATGGCTAATACAGGAGGTACATCAGGTTCTAATACTTATGCTTGGAAAGTATTTGGTAGTTGTTCAGGAACAAATGGAAATGGAACAATTGAATCTTATGGGACAGCTCTTTACATTATTGGGGCTTTATCTGCGGCAGAATTTAGATTCACATTTGGTAGCATTTCTAATACAAGCGCACCTAGAATTGCTATAAATCCTGTTAATTCTTCTGGGGTCATTGTAAATAGCAATATTTCTTTCCATGACAATGTTTCTTCTGCAAGACCTTTGGTTAATTTTATAAGTGGTTATCCAACTACACCAGATCAAGTTGTTGGTTCTTATATAGCTAATACGACATTCAAAACTAATGTTGATGCTTCTGGAAACACTTATTTGGCATTACCTGAAAATCTTAAATTTAATGCAAGCACAGGAAATGTTGATATTTTTGGTTTTTATGGTGGCAAATCATATAAATATCAAATCCACTATCAAAGAGACAATATTGATATTCCTCCAATAATTTGTTTTCAATCAGGCTCTATTTCTTCAGCAGAAATTTGTAGAGTGCAGATGCCAACAGTTTATGGAAGTAATAATGCAACCTCTGTATCAGTAAGAATAAAAGGCAATTTATCAATTAAATCTACTGGTACAAATTCAATGTCCACTAAATACATTGATGCTCAAATATCAATGTCTAGCAATTATTCAACTGGAACTGTTTATTTTGGTGCTGGTAGCACTACAGGAACAGCAGATCAATTAGTAACAACAACACCAGCAAGTGTTAACCCAAGTGGAAACAATATAACTGCTGGAGCAATTACTGCATCTGTTACTTCGAATGTTGTTAGTTTGGTAATGACACCAACTTTAGCAGGTACAAATCAAGAAACTGTGCAATTCAATGGAACTGCTGAAATGATATGGGCTAATAATATTGCTAGAGCACCATCTTTATTGATTGGATAAAAATGATATTACAACTTTTTAAATCTAAAACGGTTTTATTTGCTTTATTTGTGGCAGCATTGTCTGTATTGCAAGGTTTTTTATTTTTATTGCCACTAACACCTATACATCAAATGTTTTTAGGAATTGCAATATCTGTAATAGTAACTTTGTTAAGAATAATAACAACCCAACCTATTTCTGAAAAGTAAAACATTATGTCTAACCCATTAAATGTAACTTATTCTGATTTTGTTGGACCAACAGTATCTGCTGCTTGGTTAAATGCAGTTAGTACTACAGCATTAATAACACAAAATATTATTAATAATCCTACAAACATAACTGCCACATCTAATCAAACAGTATTTACTATTCCCAGTACTTCTGGAGGCATTGTTTATATTAATGGAATATTTCAAATACCAAATGTAAGCTACACCCGTAATGGAACTTTGCTTACGTTTACTTCTGGTGTTCCTTTAAATGCTGTAGTAACTGTATTTTAAAAATGGAAACACAACAACTTATTGACACTGTTCTTGGATTAAGCTGTACCGTAATAGGTTGGTTTGCTAGGGAGTTGTGGACGGCTGTTAAAGAACTTAAAACAGACTTAGCTAAACTTAGAGAAGACTTACCAAAGACTTACGTAGATAGAAATGATTATCGCAGTGACATGCACGACATCAAATCTATGTTGGGTAAAATATTTGATAAGTTAGATGGTAAACAGGATAAATAACTTGTTACTAGGAACAAAACATGTCTTACAAATCACGTTGGGATAATGGTGGCTGGTTAGTCATCTGTGACCAGTGTGGTCGTAAATATAAAGAAAGTGAACTTCGGTTACGTTGGGACGGTCTTATGGTTTGTCCTGGAGATTGGGAACCTAGACAACCCCAAGACTTTGTACATGGTGTAGCTGACATCCAAGCTCCACCTTGGGTTAGATCAGAACAATCAGATCAATTTCTTTTTGTGTGTGATTTAATTACTGTAAACAGCATAGCTGATTATGGTACTGCAGATTGTGCAACAGTGGGTACTAACAATGGTTATCGTCCATCTTGTACTTTAGAAGGATCATTTGCTATACCTGCTTCAGGTATACCTGGATGTATGATACCTAGTAAAGTAGCACCTGGACTAAATGACTTTCTTATTGGATAAACTATGAGTTCTACTTACAGTATTAATAGCAGCCAAATTATTTCCCTAGCACTAGGTAGGTTAGGTGTGCTTGAGATTGGTGATACTCCTGATACCAATACATACAACAATGCTTTAATGTCTCTTAACTTACTCATTAAACAAATGAGTGTAGATGGATTAAAGCTATGGAAAATAACTGAACTTATTATTCCTACTACATCTGGTCAAACATCTTATGTATTAGGTGGGTCTACATCTACTTTGATGTATGACTCTTTAAATCCTACTGTAGCTATTACTGACAAACCACTTAAAATTATCCAAGGGTTTTATCGTAATATTCAAGTAACTCCTAACATAGATACACCTGTACTTATTGTTTCTAAACAAGAGTACAACATGTTAGGTTCTAAGTTTTCTACTGGTACAGCTAACACTTTGTTTTATGATCCTAGAGAAAACAATGGTATCTTATATGTGTACTTAACACCAGATCTTAACTCTCAAACAAACATTCAGTTACATGTTGTAGCTCAAATGCCTTTGAATGATATTACTCTAGGTACTGGTACTTCTACTGATACTCCTGATTTTCCTATTGAATGGCAAAACACTTTAGTATGGGGACTAGCTGATGAGTTGGCTATGCAGTATGGTGTTCCAGTTAACTCTAGACAAGAGATAGCAGCAAGAGCACTGGTGTATAAAGAAAAGCTCTCTGATTGGGATGTAGAGGCTTCTAGCACGTTCTTTATGCCTGACTTTAGATCTACCAACCCAAACTCTTACGGACGTTAATATGACAACCGAAAGAATAGCACTTACACAACCAATAGATAGTCGTACAGGATCTTTTGCATCTGATGCGTATTGTGCTAACGTTTTCTTTGATACTAGTAATGGTAAAAGAGATTGGGTTAAAAGACCTGGGCTAACTAAAGCTACTACTATTGCTAGTGGAACAGCACAAGGTTTAACTGCTTACAACGGTAATTTAGTATCTGTTATTAATAACACTGTTTACCAAATTAATCCCAGTAGCTACGCTGTTACTACTTTAGGATCAACGTCTGCATCTACAAGCCAAAGTTATTTTGTAAACACATTTCTTAATAACTATTTGTTTTTTCATAATAAAGTTAATGGTTATTTACTAAACCAATCAGGAACTTTAAGTACTATTAATAACACAACTGTTGTAGCTATTAGCATTGACAACCCTGGTTTAAACTATAGTACAGGTATTACTCTTAGCTTTTCTTCTGGTAGTGTTGCTGCTACTGCTACAGTTGTATCGGGAAATATAACTACTGTAACCATTACCAATCCTGGCAGTGGATACTCTAGTGCTCCTACTTGTACAATTAATCTACCTGCTACACAAACTCCTACTGGTTCTGGTACTACTGGCTTTTACACTGTGTCTGTATCTAGTGCTAGTGGTATATACACAGGTATGTTTGCTAGTGGAACAGGCATAGCACCCAATGCTGTGGTTACTAGCATCAATGGAACAGCAATAACTTTAAATATTCCAAACACAGCTACTGTATCAGGTACTATTACCTTTCAAGATTTAGGTTCTGGAGCAGTGTTAACTCCTGCTCTTAACTCATTCCCTGCGGGTCCTTTTGTATCTGGTGCTGTGTTTTTAGACCAATACGTATTTATTGGTACAACTAACAACCGTATATACAACTGCAACGTTGGTGACCCAACTCAATGGAATGCTCTTAGTTTTTTAAGCTTTGAACAAACAGGAGACACATTAGTTAGTATTGCTAAACATTTAAACTACCTTATAGCTTACGGTTCTTCTACTACCCAATTCTTTTATGATGTTGGTAATGCTGTTGGTTCACCTCTTACTGTAGCTCCTAGCTACACTATGGAAATAGGTTGTGCTAATGGAGACAGTCTTGTTGCTACTAGTAACACAGTTGTGTGGGTAGCTACTACAAAGACTTATGGTAAGTCTGTGTACCTTATGGATGGAGTATCTCCTATTAAAGTATCTACTAGCCATATAGATAGGCACTTAGAAGCCGATTCATTAACACACGTATCTGCTTATGTGTATAAGATAAATGGTCATACCTTTTATATACTAACGCTATATAACACCAATAAAACTTTAGTCTATGACTTAGATGAAAAGATGTGGTACACCTGGACTTCTTACAACGGTTCATCTGAAAACTATTTTGTACCTACATTTTATGCAGATGCTAATAATACTCCCTACTGTTTAGACAGCACTAGTGGTAATTTGTACTACTTTAATACTAATGTTTACCAAGATAATGGTCAACCTATCTATTGTAGGTCTGTTACAGACATTAGAGACAACGGTACTACCAAACGTAAATTCTACGGCAGACTAGAAATCATTGGAGACAAAGTAGCTGGTAACATGTACATCAGTCATTCTGGTAATGACTACGCTAGTTACTCTACTCCTAGGGTTGTTAACCTTAATGCTCCTAGAGCACAGGTATACCTTAGTGGAGCTGACAGACGTAGGTCTTGGCAGTTTTTATGCTATGACAATGTTCCTCTTAGGTTAGATGCTGCTGAGATTGATTTTAGACTTGGTGAAATGGACCAAGAACAATCTGTTGGTAGCGGTACTCAATACAAGAGGTAGTTATGAATCAAATAGTAGAAGCCATTAATTCTGTAGCTAATAAAGAAGGGTTTAACCTAAGTACTTCAGAAAGCAAATTAGCTTTAGCTAAAGTATTGTTAAAAGAAGAACAAATTGAAAATTCCATTGTTCATAGATTTGGTGGAGGGCTGTATATTAGGGAAGCACATTATCCCAAAAATACTCTCATAGTAGGTCAAGAACATGTCTCTGAGCATATGAATGTTTTGCTTAAGGGTAGCATTAACGTTATAGATGGAAACGGTTCTATACAGACTTTAACAGCTCCACATATGTTTGTAGCTAAAGCAGGTAGCAAAGTAGGCTTTACATTAGAAGATGTTGTGTGGCAAAATATCTATGTTACTAATAGTACTGATGTAGAATACTTAGAGTCAATATTATTTATATCCCCAGACATTCTTAAAGAACATCAACAAGAAAAGTTAAGTAAAGAGTATTCTTTATACCAAGAAGATCGAGAAGACTTTTTATTGATGGTTCAAGAATCTGGTTGGACTTTAGAAGACATAGAGTTAGCATCTAAATATAGAAAAGATTGCATTCCTTTTCCAGATGGTAGTTATAGCATTTGTTCTGGTGATTCACCAATACAAGGTAAAGGAATGTTTTCTACTGCTTTAATAAAACAAGATAGTGTTATTGCTCCTATGAGGCTTGGAGGGTTAAGAACTCCTGCTGGTTATCTTGTTAATCATTCTAAGCGTCCTAATGCAAAAGCTATTTTAACGGGTTTTAATGACATGTTCTTAGTAACATTGAGGGATATAGGTGGTATGGTAGGTGGTGATTTAGGTGAAGAAATAACTGTTGACTATAGACAAGTTATGAAATTAAACAATATTTGGAAAGGAGACAAAACATGTCTGCTGGAATAACTTTAACTGGTCTTGCTGCTGGTGTATCTGTAGCTGCTGGTGTTAACGCTCTTACTGGTGGTAGCATAACTAATGCTTTGGGAATTGGTGGAGGTTCAAAAGCAGGTACTGCAGCTACAAATGCAGCTAATCCTATGGCTCCATATCAAGCTCAATTAGCTCAAATGTATGCTGGATATTTACAACCAGGTCAATCTGCTAATCCCCAAGCTATGCCTGGATTTACTCAATTTCAAACAGGTGTTGTTGCTCCTGCTGAACAAGCTTCTCAAAGAGCTGCTGCTAATACAGGTATGTTGTACTCTGGTAATGAAGCTCAAGCCTTACAAGGTGTAGCACAACAAGGTTATTCAGGATTTATGAATAACTATTTAAGTCAATTGTCTGGTGGAGCTGGAGCTGGATTTAATCCTGCTGCTGCTGCTCAACTAGGTGCAACACAACAAAATGCTCAACAACAAGCTATTATGCAAGGTCTTGGAGCAGTTTCTACTGGATTATCTGGATTATCTGGTCAATTTGGTGGTGGAGCAAATACATCAGCTATGTCTACTCCTGGGTATCAAACACAAGGTGGAAGCTACACTGGTCCCACTTTAAATTCTAATAATTCAGATATAAGCGGTAGTTTGTCTTAATAAACAGGAAATAAATTATGGCTTACTTAATGTCCGATGTTGCTGCTGGTAGTCAAGCTGCGTTACAGTTACAGCAGAATATGGCTGCTGCACCTAATGTGCAACAAGTTGAAGCCAATAAAATGCAAGAGCAACAAAATACTCTGCAAAAACAACAGGTTCAAATACAACAAGAACAAGCTACTGTTGAAAAAACTAAACTAGCTAATTTAGTTGATACGTATGGTTTACAAGCTGCACAAGACTCTAAACAAAAATTAGCTGCAATAGTTCAAACTCCTGAGTTTAAAACAGGTAATGAAGTTAAACGTCTTCAATTAATATCTCAAGCCCAAGCAGAAACAAATGATATGAATGGGTTTGTTAAAACAACTGCTGCTATTGATAAAGCACAACTTAATCAAATAACAACAGAACTTAAACAAAGAGAAGCTGATGGTTTAACTATTGGTAGTGCTTATGCAACTATTAAAGATGCTTCTCCTGAAGCATTTCCTAGTTTGTTAGAACAAATGTCTCCTGAACAACACAAAGCTATTGAGAGTCAAATACCTAACTTCTTTAAAGAGAACGATCCTAAATTACAAAAGTCTCAACTAGAAGCTTTGTTTGAAAATACTTCTGGTAAAAATTTATTAGCAACTTCTCAAATGAGAGAAGAACTAGCTAATATACAAAAAACAATACAATATGAACACGATAGAGTTAAAGAACAAATAGCTGAAGGAAAACGCATTTCAGGTACAACTGATAAAGAAACTAAATTAGAACTTTCTCAATTTAATTCTTATTACCGTGCTTCATCTAGAATAGATACGCTTAATAAAAAAGAACTTGGTGAATTAGAAGCTTCTTATAAAGAAGCTCTTAAAAAAGACCAACAAAAAACTGGTTTGTTTGGTATGTTTTCTTCAGCTTCAGAAAAAGCATCTACAGATAAAAATAAATTTTTAGATTTACTTTCTACTAAAGCTTGGAATGATTTACAAGAAAAGAAAAAAGAAATAGTAGAAGCTAAACTAGATGCTCTTGAAGCTTTACCAGAAGGTAAAGAAAAAGATCGTTTGTATGACATATTACAAAAAAACTTGCAGTCTGTTACTTTAGGTCCAGGTGAAAAACTAGAACAAGATAAGCCTACAACAAGTAAAGAAACTACTACACCAACTGAATCTACTTCTAAACCTTACTTAGATAGTAAAGGTAATGTTAAACCAGATTGGAAAAGACCAGATGGTTCTACAAAAGGTCCTGGATGGTTAGGTAAACAAAAAAGTAACAGTGGAAAAGACATGAGTGAGTATTCTATTGGTACTGAAATAAATGGTAAAGAAGTAGACATACCTACATTTGTTCCTGGTCTAACACAAAAAGAAATAGACTTTTTAAAGACAGAGCCTAATGTAAAAGACATTCCAGATTCTATTTTTAATAAGGCTAAAACTCATGCTGACAAACTAATTAGTGCAGGTAAGTCTCCGTTTAAAGAATGGGATGACACCAGTTTAAAAGAGTGGAACAAAGGATCAAAAGATACTAGTAACAAATACACAGAACAAAATCCAGCTAAACCTACTTCTAAAAATGAGTACGATAAATTACCACCAGGTAGCTACTATATGCAAGATGGTACATTAAAACGTAAGAAAGGTTAATCATGGCTGATTTTGGACAAGGTGATGAGGTTGTATCTAAACCTAAGTCTTCTTGGGGACATGATGATGAAGTTGTATCTACTAAACAAGCTTCTGTAGAAACAAAACAGTCTATTGGTGGACCTGTTAGTAACTTAGCTCGTACTACTACAGAAAGTGTTTTACCAGGTTTAGGTGGTCTTGCAGGAGCTGCTGCTGGTGCTAGTGCTGTAACTCCATTAGCTGAAGGTGTTTTAGCTGTTGGTGGTCCAGCAGGACCTATTATTGCTGGTGCTTTAGAATTAGGTGGTGCAGGATTAGGTGCTTATTTAGGAGCAGAAGGAGTTGCTTCTGTTCAAGATAAGTTGCATCAATTAATAGCTCCAGAAGACTTTGAACAAAGAAAACTACAAAGAAAACAAAACCCAGCTACTACTTTTGTAGGTAATATAGCTGGAGGTGTTGTTGGGTTATCTCCTAAAGTTGCTGTAGATACAACTGCTAAAGTTATTAACACTGCTATGAAAGCTAGAGCTGCATCTGCTGCTGCTCAAGCTGGTGTATCTGCTGGTACTCAATTAGCTACTACGGGTACTGTTGATCCATTAGAAATGGGTGTGGCTGCTGTTACTGGTGCAGTGTTACCAGGAACAAATCGTTTAGGAACACCATTTGCTGGTGTAGGTAAAGCTATTGGTGAAACTGTTGCTAATGTATTTAAACCTGGTAAACCAACAACTAAAACAAAACCTTTTGATTTACCAGATCGCCCTTTAGAAACAGCTACTCCAGAAGAAAAAACTGAATACATTAAAAAATTAGAAGCTATTAAAACTGAACGTGATTCTAAAGCTCCTTTAGTTGAAGCTGCTATTAGAAATAAAGAGACTGGTGAAATAGAGCGTATGGGTCCTAAACATGACCAAGCTCGTAAAGATGATATTAGAGAAAACCCTAATTACGAAGAAGGGTTTATAGATGAGCGTGGTAACTTTCACGAGCGTACTGCTGCTGTAGATCAAGCTAAACGTTCTGGTCAAATACCAGAAGATCATGTACTTGAGAATCCTCCTGGTGAAACACCTGGGTTACATTCAGGTGATCTACGTAAAGCAGGTGACAAACGTTTTGAAATTACTGACGAACAACCTGTTGGCGAACCTAAACCTCCTGTTGAAGAAGGTCCTAAGACTCGTGAAGAACATAAAAAAGCTATTGATGATTTAGAGTACGATATTTTTGTAACACACGAAATAGATTTGCAAGAAGCTAAAAAAATGGGCGATACCGATGGTGTTGCTGAAATTGAATCTAGAATAAAAAGGGATCAAGAAAAGTTAGAACAACTTAGTAAAGACATTCCACCAGTTCAATTTGATAATCCACTTAAACCTACTTGGGAAGAGTTGCACGATCATCTTTGGAATGCTAATAAAGTAGGAGAAGCTTTTGATAAAATTCTTAATGCAGACATTGGTTCTAAAGGACAACAATTTTTAATTAAAGCTCTTAATCAATCTCAATTTATTCGTGATGCTAAATTAGAATTTTCTAAAGAATTTCTTAAATATATAGATAAAGATGGGTTTGAAAAACAAGATGCTGTTGGTTTATATACTGGAAATTCTATACATAAAGTAGAGCTTGGGAAAGAAGGTAGTTTAACAACACTGCTGCATGAAGCTATTCATGCTGGTACTCAAAAACTTCTTACTCAAGGTAATCATCCTGCTGCTATTAAACTCCAAAAATTATTTGAAGAGTTTGAAGAAAAATATAACGCTGACTATAAAAAAGAAATGGAGTTATATAAAGAAAATAAACCAAATGCTACACCAGCTGAACTTAAAGATTATGAACAATTTTATCATGAACAAAACAAACCTTATGGTTTAACAGATGTTGATGAATTTATTGCTGAAGCTTTTACTAACAAAGATTTTCAAAAATTACTTGGATCAATTAAGTCTAAAGAACCAAACACTGTTATTGGTGACATGTGGGAAAGTTTTAAAGATACTGTTCGTAAAGGCTTAAATATTCCAGAATCACAACGTACAGCATTTGATGATGCAATTGAACATGGTACTAAACTTATTGAAGAATCTAAAAGTTATTCAGCTTTAAATGTGTTTTCTGTAAGAACTTCTCCCTCTGTTGTTAAAGCTGCTGAAAAAATAGACCCTCGTTCTATTCCTAATGAAAAAGAATTTTATGAACATGCGACAGATATTTATGAACGTTATGGCGAAGAAGTAGCCATCAAGTTTTTTGAAGACTATAACAAAAATCTTAAAGAACAATCTATTCCTGTTCCTAATAACATGGAAGAGTTGGATGATGCTTTTCATAAACTAAATACATTTCAAACTAAAGATAGATCAGAAAATGTATCTTGGTATAAAGAAAATACAGAAAATGGTGTAACAGCAGAAGATCGAACCAAATGGTTTGATATGCGTGAGCGTGGTGAAGAGTTACCACCAGAAGCTAAAGCTGTATTAGACGTTATTGACCAAGAAAATTTAGCATTAGTTCGTAAGATCAAGGCTATGGGTGGTGATGTTGGTGATGAGTTTGTTAAAGGTCAATCTCGTATAAGAATTTTTGGTGATGTTCAAAGCAATTGGCTTAACACTATTAAAGAGTTTTTTAGTAATGGTGGAGCACTAGGAGATAAAATTGCTGACCAAGCTAACGCTGCTATGGAACGTAAAGTGTTTGGGCTAGAGACTTGGACTACTGATCCCAAAGTTGAGGGTGCTGCTGTTAAAAAAGAAACTGGTCGTGTTATTGAGATGCACAGACATCTAGAAGATACAACCTATTCATACCAAGACGGTTCTGGTAAATGGCAAACTGTTCCTGTTAAAAAAGGAACATCAATCTGGGAATGGAAAGACGGTAAAAGAAAACAAATTGGACATTCAGAAAAGCTGGACTTAAAACGTGGTGATACTTTAGAACTTAAAGTTCCTGGTGAAGCACCTGTAGGTGCTGATGGAACTAAAGTCACACGAGTAATTAAGTCTCAAGCTGTTATCTCTGATGGTAAGGTGATGGATATTGAGCGTCATTCTCCTTATCGTTACTTACATGATGCTGAAGCATCTGCTCGTTTAGCTAATATTGGTTTACGTAAACAAGCTAGAGAGTTAGAGTTTATTAACAACCTTAAACAATCTAAACTATTTGAAGAAGTTGGATTTAGTCCTGACAAACCACTTAAAAATTTACCACAAGGTTGGAAAGTTCCTAATAGCATTGATCGTATACCAGAGTTACGTGGATGGCATTTTGATCCTAAAACAGCAGCAATTATAGAAGATTTTGCTAAAGTTTGGGATAACACTATGTGGACAAAGTTAAGCAATGCTCTTGTTAAAAACATGATGCTTAACCCAGTTCCTCATATGTTCAATGAGGTTATGCACTTGTGGAATGCTAGAGGTTTTACTGGTTGGGTAGACCCACGTAGGTTGGGTACTTTTGCAGATACTGCTAGACAAGCTGCTAGAGATGTAGGTAGTCAAACAAAATTCTATAGAGACATCATGCGTGAAGGTGGTTCTATACTTGGAGCTGATCCCAGAAATAAAGAGTTCTTTGAACCTATATTTGAAAATGCTAAAAAAGAAATGTTTGGTGACAAAAATACGCAAAGAAATCTTGGTCAACTAGCAAAACGTTTAGGTACTACTGTAGGTGATTTGTACAACGGAATATCTAAAGCATCTAACAAAGCCATGTGGTTTACCAGAGATGTAATGTACGTACAATATGTTCGTGAGATTATGGCTGAATCACAAAAACGTGGTCAACCTATGGATCTTAAATCTGCTATTAAAGAAGCAGAAAAACACATGCCTAATTATCGTTTACCTTCAGAAGTATTAGGTAAACGTGGTCTATCTCAAGTGCTTAGAAATCCTAACATATCTATGTTCTCTCGTTACCACTATGGTATGGTCAAATCTTTGGTTAATACCATAAAAGATGTTGATCCTCGTAATCTAAGTTCTCCAGAAGGTCGTAAACATTTCCGTCAGGGTGTTGACTCTATGTTGGCTATTGGTGTTGCTATGGGTGTTTTGTATCCATTGATGGACTATATTGCTGAGAGTATGTTTGGCGAAGGAGCAGAGCAACGTAGAGCAGGTCCTTTCCACTTGTTACAAGCAGGTGTGAATGTGGCTACTAATAAAAAAGATGCTAGTGCTTTAATATGGCCTGTCTTTACTTTTAATCCTGTATTGTTGTCTTTAGGTCAGTTAGCTTTTAACAAAAACATATTTACTGGTAAAAAAGTATATCATCCAGATGATCCTTTGGGTGATGTTCTTGGTGATATAGGGCAGTATATTGCTAAACAAGTTCCTATGGGTGCTCCAATGATCTCTGCTGTTACTGATGAAGATGCAGAAACTCAATTTGCTGCTAAACAACTAGACATTAAAGTTAAAACAGAAGCAGAAAAACAACGTGAAAGTAAAGCCATAGAACGTGAAAGAAGAGCAGCTAAAAGTCGTGTTACTAAACGGGATAAAAGAACGTATATACCATGAACCTACTAATAATAGATCAATTTGATTGTGGATTTGCTATGGACTTGGCTATCAAGTCTGCTGCTTACGGACACGATGTACGTGTGTATATGCGTAATAATTTTGATGGTACTCGCTGTGAAAACGGTGATGGTATGGATTGCTTTAAGAAAGTACCTGATTGGGAACCCAGTATGGACTGGGCTGATCTCATATTTGTTACTGATAACAGCAGGTACATACAACGTATAGAGTCTTATAGACGTAAAGGGTATCCTATCTATGGCTGCAACGTAGAAGGTGCTAGATGGGAACAAGATAGAGAGTATGGATCAGCTATATTTGAAAGAGCTGGTATTGCTACTATTCCTATGCAAAAGTTTAAGAAGTATGATGATGCTATAGCACTTGTACTTGCTAATAAAAACAAACGCTATGTATCCAAACCTGTTGGTGATGGAGATAAAGCTCTTAGCTATTGCTCTAAAGACTGGCGTGATATGGTTTTTATGCTTAACAAATGGAAGAAGAGCAATGCTTATGATGGTGAGTTTGTTCTACAAGAGTTCCATAAAGGTTGTGAGATGGCTGTTGGTGGATGGTTTGGTTTAGGTGGATTCTCTAAACACATTCTTGAGAACTGGGAGTTTAAGAAGCTAATGTCTGGGGATCATGGTCCTGCTACTGGTGAGCAAGGTACTGTGATGAGGTATACCCAAAAGAGTTTGTTAGCTGAAAAAGTCTTATTACCTTTAGAAGGTTTTTTACATGGTATAGGTTACAGCGGTTATATAGACGTTAACTGTATCATTGATGATAAGGGTAATCCCTGGCCCCTAGAGTTTACTACTCGTCCTGGATGGCCTCTATTCCAGATCCAACAAGCTCTACATACAGGCTGCCCTATTGGTTGGATGCTTGACTCTTTAAATGGTAAAGACACTCTTAAAGTTAAAGATAGCATTGCTTGTGGTATTGTGGTATCTCAACCTGACTACCCATACAACAACGTTAAAAAGAAAGAGAATACAGGATACCCTATCTTTGATTTAACAATGGAAGATGCTACTAGTAACATTCACCTATCAGAAGTTAAGATGGGTTTTGGACCAGGTAAAGATGGTAGAAACACAGAGCCTTGTATGGTTACGGCTGGTAGTTATGTGATGACTGTCTCTGGTACAGGTAAAACTGTTTATGATGCCAAATGTGATGCTTATGATACCTTTAAGAAGAAAATATGTATGATTAACTCTCCTATGGTCAGAGATGATATAGGAGAAAAATTAGAAGAAATGCTTCCACTACTTCAAAAGAATGGCTATTGTAAAGACATTAAATACAAGTAATTACTATGGCTACTAATCCTAATTCAAACATTCCGATTCCACAGAATCCTATAGGGGAGAATTACCCCTGGAGAGATTGGTTTCAAAAGCTTAGTAATAAAGTATATGGTTCTTTAGCTAGTCAAAACTCTAATGGAGTTGCTATATCAGGTGGTACTATAGACAATACCGCTATAGGTTCTACTACTCCATCAACAGGTAACTTTACAAGTTTAAAGTTAGGTTCTCCTTTAAAAATAACATATGGTGGAACCAATGGTTTTGCTGTACCTACTGCTGGTGCTGTAGCTTATGGCAATGGTGGTGCTTACGCTTTTACTGCTGTAGGTACTACAGGTCAAGTGCTTACTTCTAACGCAGGAAGTACACCCACTTGGACTTCTGTTGTTAATAAAATTGCTGCTGGTACTAATATATCTATAACTCCAATAGGAGGCACTGGTACTGTAACAATTAACACTACTGGACTTTCTGTAACCATAACAACAGCTAAATTAACTCCAACGGGTACTAATGGAAGTATGACTTTTACGAGTGGAATATTAACAGCTCAAACAGCAGCTACATAAAATGGAACCATTTACTCTTGCTCTAGCTGCTCTTTCTGCTGTTAAACAAGGCATAGCCTTATACAAAGATGCTAAAAGCACAGGTTCTGAAGTTATTGAAATAACACGTGAACTTAGTGCTTCTCTTGGATCATTTTTTGATCATCAAGAGCAAGCTATTAAACAAGATGAAAAAACAAAAAAGAATCCTCCCAAGGGTAAATCATTACAAGCAATTGCATTAGAAAATGTTCTTAGACGCAAACAATTAGAACAAGCAGAGGCAGAACTTAGGGAGTTACTTGTATATCAATCTCCCCCAGAATTAGGTGCTGTATGGACTGAGTTTGAAAAAGAACGTGAGAAACTAAAAAAAGAACAAAAGATACAAGATGAACTATTAAAAAAAAAGAGACGGCTGACAAAAGAAGAAATCACGAACGGATGGAGAGGTGGAATATTAGAATTGCAATCTGCATTGCAGTTTTGGTGGTCACCTTTGTTATTGTTGGGTTAATGTTTCAAATAGATCGTATGTATAAAGCAGACAAATACGAACATGAGATAGAGTTTGAGTTTAGAAAACGCTTTTATAGCGACACAAAAACGTTAGAATGTTTTCAAATATTTAAAGAAACTGGTTTTGTTCCAAAATACTGTAAGGATATATTATGAATTGGTTATCACAAATTGCTCCTACTATTGCCACTGCTATTGCAGGACCCTTTGGTGGTCTAGCATACGAAGCAATTTCTAAAGTAATAGGTGTATCTCAAGATGATGCTAAGAAAATGCTTGATGATGGTAAACTTACTGCTGATCAAATAGCATCCGTACAACAAGCTGAGATAGCTCTAAAAGCTAAAGCACAAGAGCTTAACCTAGACTTTGAACAACTAGCTGTACAAGATAGAAGCTCTGCAAGAACAATGCAAATTGCTACTCAATCTTGGATACCTCCTGTTCTTGCCATAGGTATTACAGGTGGATTTTTTGGTATACTTTTTGGATTAATGTACGGTCAAGTACAACATACGCCTCAAATTGATATTATGCTAGGTTCACTTGGTACTGCTTGGACAGGCGTGGTTGCTTTCTATTTTGGTTCTTCAGCAGGTAGTCAGAAAAAAGACGAACTTTTACATCAATCAACACCAGTTTCAAAATGATTAATTCAAGGGATTTAAATGAACTACTTCCAGAAGTTAAAACAAGAGTTGAAAAGTTTATTCAATCTTGTAAAGATAAAGGCATTGATATACTTGTTACTAGTACGTATAGAGACATGGAAAGCCAAGCAGCTCTCTACGCTCAAGGAAGGACCACAGAAGGAAAAATTGTCACAAATGCTGGACCTGGTGATTCTTATCACAATTGGCGTTGTGCTGTGGATGTTGTTCCGTTGATAAACGGAAAACCTGATTGGGATGGGTCACACCCAGTTTGGGAACAAATAGGTTTAATTGGGTCTGAATGTGGGTTAGAGTGGGCTGGTAAATGGATTCACTTTAAAGAATTAGCTCACTTTCAATATACCAATGGTTTAACTATAGCCCAATTAAAAAGTGGTGCTACCATAGTTTAAAATCTATTTATTAATTTTTTAGTAGGTACTTTATCAGGATCAGGGGAAATACCTAGCTGTATCTCCTCTGATCTTATTTGTCTGTCAAGGTAATTTCTTAACCAATCAATACCTCCTATGTCTTGAAACATTTCTCTTTGTTTTAGACTAAGACGTATACCGTAGGTTTTGCTACCTGTTAGATCACTTTTTGGTCTTGGCATTTTTAGCTTCCATCATTGCATCGGCTATTGTGTAACAATCTTTAGCTACAAGGTTTTTCCAATTATCATCCCAACCATGTGTTTGAGCTTGTTCACAATACTTTGTGTACATAGAGTTTAGAGCAAGACCTGCAAACCAGTCTCTAAGATCCATACCCCCATTCTCTTGCCTACCTACTACTGCTCCTTTTTCAGGACTATATAAAGGCTGTGTGCTTGGGAATGCTTTCATTCTGATTTTCCTATGCTATAAATAATAAAACAAAATACCGCTGTAATCCATATAGCAGCAGTAAATAAAACTGCTACTAGTAACAATAAGTCTAGGATTTCATTCAATGTTTTTCTCCTTAAGTTTATCTTGTATAAATAACAAATGTCTTTCAAACTCTGGTTTATTTAGAGGTGAGTGCATATCTACCCATATCTGAACTGTTTCTATACTTGTTAGATTACGATAAGGTTTCCACCTAGGAGATTGGTCTAATGTCTTATCCTTTAAATAATCTATAGACTCTTGTATTTCTTTCCATTTATGGTAGCTGCTCTTATCTAAAAACGTTTGTATTGTTTCTAGTGCTTCATGTTTGTTCATATGTTCTTCTCCTTTAACTTAGCTTCTATTTCTTTTGCAAAGTCATCCACCCACGCTCCATAAACAATTCGCCACTCATCACATATAGGTTTTAAATCTTCCTCAGTCAAACTTACCCATTCTTTAGTACCAACAAATTTTTCAGCACATGGTAGGCAATACAGCGCATACCCACCACTAACACCACATTCATCGCACCCTTGTTGTGGTGTGGTGTAAAGAGGCAATGGCTCAACATCAACTGTTACTAGCGAGGTAACTGTTGTTGGCTTTGCCCAATAAAAACCGCCTTTTTGCGGATTAAAATAAGCAACAGGCTCGTCTTTAGTCATTCTTGTCCTCCATTTCTTTCAACATATGGCTCAACGCCATCATCTGTTTACTTTTCTCCATGCGTTGGGCATGAAGGAGGTTCATTGCATCGCTCAAGGCTTGCATAGCCCCATACAGTTCAATTATTTCTTCTTTAATTTCTTCTTTGGTTTTCATTCTTGTCCCCTTGCTCTGATGGCGTTTGAATCGCTTGTCAATGAATATGAATCATGTAATTGCCGAAGTACAGCGCAAAACTTCTCACGCTCATCTTCAACTAAAGCATCAACAATAGTGCGTACCATACCTTCGCTAAAGTGTTCCAAAAGTATTTGAACCGCTGTATCTTTAATCATTTATTAACTCCATATAAATACCCAGCAATATTTTCAGCATCCATCTTTGAAAAGCATTAGGCGGTTTTGGTGAATAACTGTGAAAAGTTATGGTGCTATCTTTGCCAAGTCTAAACTTTATATTTGGCTTTGTTGTTATATGAAAAATAGTGTCAGTCATTCTTGTCCCCTTGGGTTATAGTTTAGAATTCCAAGACAACCTTTAATCTTATCTTGCGCCGCCTCTAAAGGGTTAAAGTTAAGACATACAAGACAATCGTTAATCTTGTCTTGCGCCACCTCTAGATCACGTTCCAATTCATAAATGTATGCATGATTTGACGCACGTTCTTTTTCTACTATTGCTTGGGCAAAATGAACCAGTAACTCAATGTATGCTTCATTCTTTTCTCTATCGCTTATTGGGAATATATTCCAAGCAATGTTGATTATTTCTTCTTTAGTCATACCACCCCCAATTTATTAAGTATTTAATCCAATCCTGATCCTCGTTATGATAAACATACCAAGGGTCATACCTACAACCTATAACTATTCCTGTTTTAGTAGTGGTCATATGTACCTCATAATAAAATCTGTCCAGTGTTTAGTATCAGCAAATATGCAAGCATCTAATCCATTCTTAGCAGCCCAATCTAAATAAGTAGTTACACTCTTCTTAGAAAGCTTCTGGTTACGTTGTAAGACATATAAGATGGTTATATCTGGATGTTGTTCTTTAATAAACACAGCTTTCTTTCTATCAGCTCCTGTCCATAGTCCTTTTGTTTCTATGTAGACGTTATTAGTAACAGTAAAGTCAGGTGTGTAAGTGTGATTACTAGCAGGTATAACGTACTTAATCTTATTTGCTTCATAAGGTAATTCCCATCCCCGCAGCTTACAAGCTTCTTGGAATTTATTTTCCAATCCGCTTTTGTACATGTTGGGGTTGTGTCTTTTTGGTTTCATATAATTCCGCTTCTTTAACAAGTTTAGCAAACCAAATTAATGTTTCTTGATCTGCTTTGAATGGGTTCTCTCCTGGATTTAACCAGTCTGCAAACCTCTTTGGAAATCTAGCTATGAATGGTGGTGGCATCCTCTGCTCCTTTTGCTCCGCTGCTGGTTACTGGCTCCGCCTGTGCTCCAGAAGTGCCTACAGGCCTTTCTGTCGCCCCTTCGTTCCCAGGTGGTTCCCAACTGTCGTTGGGCTTCTGCCATATGTAGAGCAACTTCATATTGAGATGGAATCTCTCATCATCGCTATACATTTCTCTACATTTGTCGTACCACTCTTCTGGTAGAAGCTCTGCTAACGCTCTTTCTGCTTTAACGGGACCAATACCTGCAACACCCATAATGTTATCACTACGATCCCCTATAAGGCTTTGTAGATAAAGAAATTTAAGACCTTCGTCTGGGGTTACTTCTTGAAATACCTTCTTGACAAAGTTATAGTGCTTTCCAGGTATCTGGAGTAAATCTTTGTCTATGCTACATATAGTTGTTGTAGCTCCTGTTTTATCCTGCTGGATACCCATTTCATCATCTGCTTCATATCCGTCACATATGATAGCTTTGTGCTGTGTTACTAGGAACTCTCTGACAGCTTGCCAATGTACAGGACGCTCATCTGGTCTGTTGGCTTTGTAGCTAGGAGCTATTTCTCTCCTGAAGTTACCCTTACCTGTTAGGTATACGCTGTAAGATGTTGCTTGTGTGTCTGCTAAAATCTCTTGGATCATTGTGTCTGCTCTAGACTGTGCTATCCAAGATTCTTCATCATCTTTTGTTGATGCTGCTGATCTATAAACAACAATGTCTCCGTCAATTAATGCTCTCATACCAATCCTTTCTTTCTTCCTGGTTTAGCTTTAGGTAAGCCATCTTTTTTAAAACCATACTCATTAAACTTAAGCAAAATTTGTTCATAACGATCTAAACGGTCTGTTAGATCCTCAAGAATGTTTGCTTGTAAAGCAGTACGAGTCTGTAAAAAACTTAGTTCTTCTTGAATTTGTTTTTTATCTTTGTTCCAAAAAAACATATCTATCTCCTATTAAAAAGGGAGCCTCGATTTGGTATTTCTATACATATCACTATGTACGTGTATAAGAAAGCCAGAAAACTATACACTTAACATCCTCGAATGCTGGCTTAACAGCCCCAAAACTTACAGTGGCAACTGCAAAACTTACTCTTGTTTACCTTCTTCGTTGTTCTCAGCCATAGCTTGTGCTAAGTCTAAGTCACCTGCTGTGTAAGCTTCAAACTTACGAGCAAGTCTAACAACAAAGTCTAGGTTACCTTCTTCTAGTTCAAATGGCTTACCACCTCTTGCAGCAATATAAAGATCAGTAGCTCTAGCTAAAGCATTCTGACGAATAATAGCTCTATCACCATGCAAAGCAGGAATAGGAAATACTTTATCTTTATAACCACCGTAGGAGGCTTTAGGAGCTGCTACAGACGTTCCAGTTGCTGCTGGAGTAGGTGTACCACTACCTTTACTAAGAACGTTTACAGCCTTAGTTTCTACACCATATGTTCCAGAGACACCATCAAACTCAACTTCATAACCAACTTCTACTTTTGGATCTTTAAAACCACATTTAATCCAAGTCCCACTGACTTTCATGGAATAAGTAGGTTTAGTACCAAATTTAGTGTTTACATCTTTTGTGGTTAGTGCTTCCACAATACCTGTCATCATGCTCATGTTAATTCTTTCATGTTAAACCAATCATCACCTACTGATGCTCCTGCATTGAGCTTCAGAGCCAGAGGTGTTCCAAAAATACCTTCAAAATACATGTGTGTTTTCTTTAGTGTGTCTGTTATCTCCTCTAAAAAATAATCCAATTGCATTGGATGTACGTCAAACATAATGGAATCATGAATAGTGTTAACTATACAAACCCCACTGTTCATTATTAGCCTTCTAAAGATAACACCCAACATCATTGGTACTATATCTCCAGTAGCTAATCCCTGAATAGGATAATTCTTCATCTCTGTTGGACTAAAATTGTAAGTCTTAGTAGACCAAGAACTATCGCTGTAATACTCTTTAAACAAAAACTTTCTACCAGTCTCTGTTTGTAGTACGTAAGATTTAACTTTCTCTCTTAAACCATCTTCTCCTACTGCATAATAAGACATACGTTCTACTTTATTTGCAAATCCTGTATGCCATTCACCTACTTTAGGATACCTAGAATAGAACACATCAACAAACTTTTTAGCTTCTTCTAAGCTACAACCTGCTTGTTTGCTGATTGCTTTAGCTCCTGCACCGTAGATCAATTGAAATGTTCTAGACTTGAATGGTTTACGTTCTTCTTTAGTAGGATTTCTACCAAACATAGACTTGTAAAGAGCACTGTGAATATCTACTCCACTAGAAATATCTTTGATAAGCTGCTCGTCACCTGTTACGTGAGCAAGAGCAACAACTTCTAGCTGGTTAAAGTCAACCTCAACAATATAACCTCCATCAAACCTAGATGTAAAGATCTGTTTGATAGGGTTATTACTGATGTTTTGTAGATTAGGGTTTGTTGAAGACAACCTACCTGTGACTGTTGCTGTGTGATTTAGTTTGCCGTGTATAAAGTTATTAATAACATGCTTGCTAAGGCCCTGGACATATGTTGATAGCTGCTTAGATAACTCTCTGTACTTAAGTAGTCCATTGATAAGCTGGATAGCCTCCTTATCAAATGTGTGCTTAAGCATATCGTTGAGTACTGAATCATCTACTGACACTTGTCCTGTCTTCTCAGATACCTTCTCTGGATCTGGTGTGTAAGCTATAAATGGTTTTATAGTTATTGTTTTATCCATAAGCTTGTACTTGGTCTTACCATTCTTATACACGCCTACTTCTTCTTTAACCCTAACCTTCTTCTTACCTCCGAAGAAAAACTGTGACCACTGCTTAGGGCTGTTAATGTCTTCTATGTGTCCTGCTGCTAGTTCTTCTAGGTCTAGCTTAACTTCTACATATTCGTTAACAACTTCTACTGTGTAGTCATCTAAACGTTTCTGATCTATGTGTAGACCATTGAACATCATTTCTGTTGTTGCATGTAGAGCTTCCATCTGAGACTCTATGAGAGCTAGTTGTTTGTTCTCTATAGCTAGTTTGTACTGTATCTCTGCTATGGCTCTTGCGTTATCTACGTCTTGTACAAGATAAGGTGTTAACTCTTCTTCTGGTATCTTGTCAGATCCCAGTCCTGCTTGAAAGTATTTCTTTATCTTGTCGTCTTTGATAGGCAACCCATACTTAATACACAACTCATCTAAGCTTGAGAACTTAACTTGTTGTCCAGTAAGAATATACTCAGCTAATTGTGTATCCCATATCTTATGATCCTGAAATTTAATTTTAAGTACAGTACTTTCTTTGTACAAATACATTAAATCAAAAGATATATTGTGTCCACAGAAGACATACTCAAAAGGTATAGATCTTATGCTTTTTATGAAGTGGTCTGCATCATAAGTTACATGTGTTCTAGATGTTCCTGTCCATCCAAACGCTACTACACGGTTGTCTGGGTGCATAGGATGAGCTAGTCCTATATCTTCGTTGGCATTCATTGTCGTTTCGACATCTATGCCTATAAATGTTGGTATGGTCATGGTTTTCCATACTCCTTTCTTTGTTAAGTTTGTTGTTCTTCAAGTTTTTTTAGTTTGTCTATTTTTTCTTGTTGTTCCCTCCCTTCTTTGTATCCTTTACTATAACCTTGTATGTGTATAGACTCTATAACATCCATGATAAATTTATCAGTGTATCCATAAGTACCAAACACCTCTCTTACTAAACTGTAAGCTTTATTGTGATCCATGTTTTTCTCTCCATTCTTTAAGTTCAGATACTAATTTTTCTCTTACCTTATCGTTATGCAATAAAGACATAATAATTATTTCTCTCATGTTTGAGTGGTATCTAAAATAAACTGCAGCAGCAGTAGCTCCTATACACCACACCCATAAGAACAATTCACTAAGCTCTAATTCAATCATCTTTTCTCCTGACTTCTTCAGCAGTCAACTCTTCTAAGAGAGTCATATGACTATCTACTGCCTCTGCTACGTAGTTAGGTACGTCTGTGAGAATCTCTTCTTCACCGTCTTCCCACACTACATTGATACTCCAAGCTGTTACTTTTTTCATTTATCTTCTCCTTGTAGTTCGTCTAACACCTCACACGCATCTTCTAATGCTGTTTTCATATGTTTAGTCATGTATTCAGGATTTACATCTTCTCCTACCTGCTCTACTAAATATACTAAAGCATCAAATAACTTCTGTTCGTTTTTTGTCATGTGTACTCCTATTCAAAACGTGCTCTGATTGGATCTATTGTTATTAAATACTGACCATGTCTTTCTGATTCCATCTGCTTAGTACCACCTCCAGGTAGTTTGTTCTTAGGAACATTTAGTGTTCTGATGATCTCTTCCTCTGGAGTCTTAGGTTCTTTGTATTTACCTAATGTGATAACAACATCTGCTTCACCTGGTTTATCTGTCTTAGAGCCTCTGAGAGCGTCTAAGCCTATAAATGGTGGATCTTTCATGTCTACTGCTGTTGCACTTAGTTGTGATGCAGCAATAACTGGACCATATGATCTAGCTAATTCCCTAGCCCATTTGTAGATTTTACCTAGTCTAATGTCTTCTCTGTCATCTGCTTTAAAGCCATCTACTTTGTCAAGCTGGTCAAATACTATAAGTCCTGGATTGATTTCTCTAAACAGTGTCTCTAAGTCTCTGATGTTGTTCATGTCCTTAGTAACACGTATCTTGTCTTTGTTGCCACCCATAAGAATTGTGTACTGATCCATAGCTGCTTTTGAATCAGCTATGATTACTTTAGACTCTTGTCCAAGCGTTGCTTGTACTATCCTGAAGAATACAACTGATGACTCTTCTTCGTTGTTAACCCAAACAACAGGTCTGTCTTTGGGTAACTGCTGTGCAAGATAGCTGACCTCACTAGCTAAGAACGTTGTCTTACCTACCTCTACTCTTGCAGCCACGATGATAAAATTACCAGTACGTAAAGGACCCAAAGAACGGTTGAGGCAATCCAATCGCCATTCATAACCAGACGATGAGATTCTGTCAGCAATAACAGATAAGTCAGCAGTAACAAAAAGCTCGTCTTTTTCAATGTATCTCTCCACATCTTTAAGTGCGTTGGTTGCTAGTATATGAACGTGCTCAAGATCACTAGAACCTTCTTTTACCTTTTCACATTCTTCCATGATAAGAGCTAAGTAATCTAACTCTATAAGAGTTTTGATAACTTCTTCATGTGCATGGTGCGGAACAAACGTCTTTGCTTTAGTTAGCGTCATACGAAGCTTGACAATAGCATCGTCAGTTAATCGTTTGCTTTGGTCTGCTATAAGAAAAGCAGAAAAACTATCCCAATTGAAGTCAGAGACTGTTGGAAATGTTTTGTAGTATTTCTCCATCCCGTCAAGGATGATGTTGGTTTCTTTAACGACTACATGTGGTTTAATGTATCGTCTGTACTTGGATAGATTTTCTTTGCTTTGAGAACAAAGATAAAGCACATCGTAATCCATTGGTATCCTTTAGTTGAGATAAGTTTGTAGCTCTGTTGGAGTACATTCTTTTGGTTCTTTGTCTAGATCAAATATAACTATATTTGTGTTTTGTGGTAAAAAATGATTTAGTTTTTCATATACTTTTGCTGCTCCTTTCCTTCCTGCTTCATCTGGATCTAACCAGATAATGATTGTTTCGTAATGTCCCCTCTCTATGTCAAACAATGCTTTGTCTGACAAAGATGTTCTTAGTAACGCCATAGAAGCATGTGTAGTGTTAAATCCTACTCTCCAAGCACTAAGATAGTCCTCAGTAATTACCAAAGTCTTTGTTGTTAGTCTGTTAAACCAAGCAGGATCACCATTGCTTAGTTCACTGACATAATGTGTTGTGTACTTAGGAGCACCTTCTTTAGGTAGCAGGTTTCGTACCTGCCAACCTAGCAAAGATTCATCAGGACCATACAGTGTCAAAGCTACAGAGTCTTTGTCTTTAACACCATTAAAACAATTTTTGTTACTGGCATCACAGTGGTAATTAGTTAACCAAACAAAACCTTTGGGGCTTAAAGTAGCTAGACTACTAACAGAGAATTGTTCTTTAATAACTTTAGCTGCTGTTGTTTTGTTTAGCCATGTTGATAACCTATTCTCATCTTTGGCGTAGCCTTTGTCGCTGCAGTGGTGGCAGTATGCCACTAGTCCTTTGTCTGTTCTTTTGATGTACAGTCTACGTTTGTTGTCTACACCTGCTTCGCAGCCTGTGTGGTTAACGTGTACCTGCTCTCCAATGTTACTAGGAGCATTTGCTACTATAAGTTTTCTATCTATCATTTGTTATCTTTATTAAAAACACAAAATAAATAGCCCTATCCGTAGATAAGGCTATATGGTTTTATGCTTTAAGAGCTAGATCCGTATACTTTGTTAAAGAGTTCGTCAGCTACTTTACGCTGCGTATCATTAAGTTTATTAAGATAAACCAATGTGTAAGCTTTCTTTAGAGTAAAACCAGCAGATACTTTACGACAGATACTAAACAAAGACCTAGGAGATATTGTTAGACTAAATTGATTAGACTTGTAACCTTGTCTAATTAGATTAGCCAACTTAACAAGTTCTTTAGCAGACTTCTTAGTTACAGTATCTTTCCATTTGTTAACCAACATCTTTTCTTCTACAGAAGGATGTAGATAGTCAATGTAAACTGCTGTACCAAACCTATCAAGAGTTGCAGAGTTCTGTACGTTAGTACCTGCATGAGCACCTGTATCATCACCTTGACCTTGAGTATTACCAATAGCAACTATCCTGAAATTCTCATGAGGAATGATTTGTTTGTCTTTGGTACTACCTGGCATTTCTTTTAAGAAAAGCTTACCATCGTCTTCTAAGAGCCACTGTAGACCCATAGAAATCTCTGGAGGAGTAACGTCCCACTCATCCCATGCAAACACAGCACCGTACTTAACAGCTTCTGTAACAGCACCATCTACCCAAACAGTAGAACCATCTTTAGCTGTGAGTTGACCAAAAATCATTGATGAGTCCATGTCACCTGTACAGTTAACTCTGACAAAAGGTCTACCTGTAAGAGCACATAGTTGTTCAATCAAACTAGATTTACCTGCACCTGTAGGACCATAACAAAGAACTTTCTCGTTAAGCTCCCAAGACATAAGAATGTTGCTTGCAAGTTCTCTGTCTATAACATAGTCTTTATCAATCATAGGAATGAATGAAGATATACGTTCATCCCAATCATATTCTTTAAAGACTGTTACACCAAAGTCTTCTGTTATTGGTATAAGATGATCCCCAATAACATCAGAGAAGTATGCTTGATTTGCTCCAATAGATTTTTTACTAGTAACATCTTTAGACATATCTTCTGCAAGTTCTTCTAGCATCTCTAAACCTTCTTTTTCTCGTACTGTTGGTACATCTGACGCTGGTGGTCTACGTTTGTCTAGTGCTTCTTTCAAAGCTTTCTTGACTAGGTCTTCGACCTTTCCTGTTGTTGGTTCAGACATTGATTATCTTCCTTTCTATAAGTTGGAGTAAATTCTTAGGTATATCTTCAGGTTTAGTAACAATGCTATGAGCTTTGTAGTACTCGCTTACAGCACTGCTGCATAAACCTAAACCATAAATATCTACAAATTTACAAGCTTCTATCTCTTTGATTACCTTACTCGTAAACTCTTCTATACCGTCATATCCTGCTGAAGCTGCTGGACTACCATCAGACATAACAATTAGAAGTTTCTTCTTTTCTTTTCTCTTGGCTATCCTATCAAATGCCCAGAGAATGTTTTCACCATCAGGATTACCTACCATGTAACTGCTACTGCAAGAAAAATATTCTTTGATACTCTCGTCATTAACAGTTAAATCAGAAAAACTTTTGTAAACAAACATTAAAGGAACATGTTCATACATAGGTCTACATCCATCAGTGAAGCCAACAATCTCAACTGGAATGTTAAGAGTTGTACATACTTCATTAAGTAGCAAAGTAGATGCCAACGCATACAAAGCTTTATCTCCAGACATAGAGCCTGACATATCGACTAACACTGATATACAAGCATCTAGAGTTTTATTTTCTATTTTGTTTTTAAATACTCTTTCATTAAACCCAGGAGCATTAAAACAAATACGAGACAACCTAGATTGATCTAGCTTACCCCTCTTAACTCCGTACTGTCTTTGCACTTTAGCTTTGATCTGAATCAACCTTCTAACTTGTTGTGCAAAGTTTTCTTGAGCTAATAGTTTGCTACCTGCTCTTTCTTCATAAGAAGCTATGAATTTACGGCTAATGTTGAAGTATTGTGCTTCACCTAAATTCTTTGGATAGTTAACAACTATAAATTTATCATAATCAGTTAGTTTCCAATCTCTACCTTTACTGCCTGAAGGCTCAAGATTAATACCTACTTTACCCATTTCACTTTCTTCTGGCATAGTGATAGAGTAGTTTTGTATTTCTTCTTCTGTAAGCTTTAGAGTGATGACTTTGTATTCTTGTTCATCTTTCTCTTTTTTGCTTTCAGCAGGTGACTTTTCTTTGTCTTCGCGACTTGCTTTGCCTTCGGCTTTTTCTTTTTCTGATGCTTTGTCTCCTTTGACAGGCTCACCTGATGAGCTACTCCTAGCATCCATTTCTTTCTTAAACTCTTCTTTGCAGCTTTTACCTAGTTCTTTGAGAATATCAATTGCTAAGTTGTAAGTTGCTTCCGTGCCTAGTCTTTTATCCAATATCGAATGACAATAAACAAGACGATCAGAAAAGTTATTAAGAACATTTATTATCTTTTTATCAGGAGTTATTGAGCTGCCTACCAACTGCATCATTGGGAAGTTGTGTGCTGATATTTCAGAATCCCAATGAATGAGAGTTGTAATGAGTTTAGACATGAGTGAAACGTCTTTACTAGCTTTAGCAACAATTCTTGTTACTATGCTAGAACTACATTCATCATAGTTTTCTCTAAAGCCTTGATACTCTAAAGCTTCAATGTTATTGATTCTGGAATCTTCAAGGAAGTTCCATACAAA
>Ga0214246_1000044_pt1 | contig 45282 bp, 48 predicted proteins | sample TroBogypolimnion_41_FD_153084 | JGI IMG/M metagenome (GOLD analysis project Ga0214246, IMG submission 153084) | Freshwater microbial communities from Trout Bog Lake, WI - 29MAY2009 hypolimnion | ecosystem: Environmental > Aquatic > Freshwater > Lake > Hypolimnion/Profundal zone | place: Trout...
TTTTGACATTTTATTACCTCAATACTCAAGTATAATCATACCAGTTGTTCCAGCACCACCAGCCTGTGCTGTACCAGTTGCTGGCACTTGCGTTGCTGGACCACCACCAGCCCCAAATCCTGTACCAGCAATACCAATTACAACGTTTGGTGATGGACCACCACCATATCCAAATCCAAGAGGAGTATTTCCACCAAATGCAGCATTACTACCACCAGCACCACCATTATAGTTGAAAGTACCACCAGATGCAGAACCACCAGTTCCACCACCAGAAAATGTGGCACCTGATCCACCAACACCACCACCAGCTGTATATGTTGTTCCATTATATATTACTGTTGATGAAGCGCCATTAGCGCCGTTAGCTGAAGCAGTTCCTGAACCAGCCGTTCCTACTGTATATATAAGAGTATATACGCCAGAAACAACAGTTGCGTAAACAATTACAACAGCACCAGATCCTCCTCCAGCACCAGTACTACTTGCTGTAGTATTACAACCACCACCAGCACCACCACCACCAACGATAGTCAATTTAAAATTAGCACCCGGTACTTGCAATGCGGTTGGAAACCCATAAGTTACACTAGTGCCAGTTGTAAACTGGATAGCATTTTGAAATCCCGAACCAGCAGTAGATATAATGGCATTATCTACTGTTAATGAACCATAAATTCTTGAACCGCCTAATAATTTTGCCATTTTTATTCCTCTTTAATAACCGTTTGGATAAAATGGTGTTACGTTTGTGATTGTTGGTGAAGCCGTAGCTGTGATTGTAAAGTTGTTGTTAGAACTATCAGCAAACGTTGGTGCCTGACAAGTTAACAATGAAACACTACTGTTTGAAGTTAATGCATTTGTTGGTGGAAGGAAGTTTGATGTGTATACTGCTGTACCTTTAATAATACGAAGATTTGATATATAACCAGACCAATAATTAATAGAAGATTCTTTTCTTCCTATATTCAATATAATGTTTGATGCAGGAGTTTGTGCAGTTTGTGTTGCAGTTCCTACGCTTACGCCATTTTTATACACTGTTGCAGAAGTAGCATTAACAACCCAAGCAAAATGGACCCATGTATTAATAGTTGTATCTGCAAATATAATTTGTGTGCCACTACAATCAAACGTATAATTTCCTGCAGTTTCTCCATAGTTAATATTATAACCATTGTATGGTGTTGAGCTATCTTGTCTAGATAAAATTCTTCTAGCACTTGCATCTACTCTATAAACCCAAAATTCAATAGTAAATGTTGTTCCAAGATTAAATGCAGTATTATTTGGTACAGTCAAATACTGAGATGAACCATTAAATGAAACGCTATTATAACCCTGATAGAATGGATTTGCAGCAGTTAATGTTGCACCATTATTATTTGTTATAGTAAATGCATTGGTGCTTGAATCAGATATTGTTGTATTATATTGAGTTCCTAATAGAAGAGATGTATTTGCAGCATTGGTAAATCCAGTGATATTAGTTCCAGACGCCTGTGTTGTAATTAATGGCATAGCTGGTGGTGTAAATGTTCCTGTGTATACAGCAATACCATTAACTAATCTAAAGTTGGAAATATATCCTAAAAAGTTTGCAGTGCCACCAGAATCAGAACCAATTTTCAAAGAACCATTACCTATGGTTCCAGATTGAGTATCAGTTGTAACGCTTAACACACCATTTACAAATACGCTAACTGTTGATCCAGAACGAACAATTGCAATGTGAACCCAAGCGTTAGCTGGTATAGTATTAACAGTATATGTTGTTGTTCCAGACCCATAAAGATTGCTAGTAATTCCGCCGCCATTAGAAATATACCAAACATATCTGTTTGTTGCTTCTGTACCTAAACAAAATATTGCGTGATCACTACCCGTTGTAACTGTTGGATAGAACCAACCCTCAACAGTAAAGTTGCCAGTGCAAGTAAATGCAGTATTAGTTCCTGATGGAGGTGTTAATAGATATTGCGTACCACTTAGCAGCACACTACCCTGCTGAAGAGGATTAATTGAAGTCTCATCAAATTGATTGTATATCTGAGTAATGCCAGTATTATATAATTTTTTGACTACCGTGTTTGAATATACAATACCAGCTGTTGGTGTAAAAGAAGTAGGAACAACAGTTTGTGTTGCAGTAACTGGTTGACCTGAGTTTGTTATAGTAAATGCATTTGGAGAATTATCAATAATTGTTGAAGATTGGGCAGTAAGTAATTGAGTACCTGAAATTGCAGTTAATGGAGTATTTTGTGGGGAAAATGATGATATGTAATTAGCAGAACCTTTAATAATTCTAATATTTGAAATATATCCATTATATTTCATTGAAAAATCATATGCTCTTGCTCCAATATATAATACCTGAGTGCTCAAATCTCCACCCGAAGTAATAGCCATTGTTGTGCTAGAATTTGCTAAGAAACCATTAAGAAATAATCTGGTTGTTGTACCGTCCCACGTTGCTGCAACATGATACCAGCGATTAGCAGTAAGAGCAGTAGTTTTTATACTTCCTCCATCTGTATAATACGTCATTGTATTATCAGTTTCTATACGGAAAGTGTAACCATAAGTACTTGCAAAATTTTTATTAATAAGGTCTTGCTGAGTTCCATTAATTAATGTTGGATATATCCAAAATTCAATTGTATAATTTGAACCATACAAAACCAAATTGGTGCTTGCAGGAACAGTCAGATAACTAGAACCATTAAAATAGTTACTATAATATCCATTAACAGCTGGATAAACGTAAGTTGTATTTGCAAATGGCGTTAGTGTAGTATTTGTTGGAGAACCAACTTTTGAAACAATATTGTTGTATATACTAATATCAGATGCATCAGTTTGTATTGTTCTCAACAGAAAAGATGTACTAGCAGTATTTGATATTGGATTAACAATAATATTACCACTTGTATAACCAGGTTGAGTTATATTAAATGGAGTTGTCGGAGGTGTAAATGAACCATTATTATAAATTGAAGTACCTTTTACAATACGAAGGTTAGAAATATAACCAGGCCAATAACCACCAGTTACAATACCAAAATAACTTCCAATATAAGATAAAGTAGGTGATATATTATAATTTGTCGCATCAGCACCAGATGCAACTGGTGAACCATCAACTAAAAGATAACCAACATTTGATTTTCTTTGATAAACTACATGATGCCAAGTGTTTGTTCCTAATCTTATTGTTGAGCTATCTACGGCACCAAAAGCACTTCCATTATACCAACTCAATTTGCTGCCATTAAATAATAATGCAGGTGCTGTTGTTTGAACGCTATTTCTAAAATCAATAATGTATTGAGCATTTTGCGCTGTTGTCATATAAACCAAAGCTTCAACAGTAAAGTCGCCAGTACCAAATGCAGCCGAAGAACCAGGTGCCCAAGTAAGATATTGGGATGTTCCATTGAATGGATAACTGTATGTACTGGAAAAAGGTATTGTAGAATTAGTTGGGGTTATCGAACCAACGTTTGTTAATGTATAATTATTAAGAGAATTATCAACAATTGTAGATGACTGAGCGGTTAACAAAGAAACTTGGGTTGCTGTTGCACCCTGAGAAGTTGTTGTTAAGGGCGATGTTGGTTCTACTACAATATAAACAGCGGTTCCGTTGACAAGTCTAAAATTAGATATGTAACCATTTAAATATGAACCTGCATTAACACCACCAAGAGCCAATGGAGAAGATGAAGGAAATAATGAAGATGATGATACAGTAGGTGTTCCTGCAACACCATTTAAATATGGAGTAAAAGTAGAACCGTTTCTAACAAGAGCAACATGATACCACTGACCTACTGCAACAGTACCCATTGATACGGCTGAAGCAATATTCCAAGAAGTACCAACTGAAGACAAATAATAACTTAATGTGCCAGCAGCTGATGTTATACCAATTCCCCAAGTAAGTGTAGTAGAATTGTTATCTTGACCAGCAACTCTTTGAGTGGTTAAACTTACGTTAGTGAAATAAATCCAAAATTCAACGGTAAAATTATTTGTGCCTAGATTATATACTGGGTTATATGCTGCTGTTACATAACTACTACCATTAAAAAATATACTACCAGTTGATGAGATATTTAATGATATTTCATCAAAATTACCAATGGTTTGTAATACGCCATTACTATAATGTTTACTGATTGGAATTATTGTTTGTTGTGCAGCTGATTTAAATAAATTATTTAATACAGCAGTTGTTACGCCACCATTATTTGTTATAACAGTTTCGTTTGTAGAATTATCAACAAAGGTTTGTGATTGACAAGTTAGTATAGTTGTTCCAGTTATATTAGATAAATTTGTAGTTGGTGGAGTAAATGCACTGGTGTATACAGTTGCGCCCTTAACAAGTCGAACATTATTAACAAAGCCAGTAAAGTTGCCATTAACAGTCGCAGTACTATCATAACCGATATAAAAATAATTTGTTGAAAATGTAGTAAATGCAGACACTGTACCAGAAGCCACAACAACACCATTTTTATAAAGAACAGCCGTTGTTGTAGAAGTCATAACAAAAGCAAGATGTGTCCAAGTATTTAATGGAATTGGTGTTGATCCCAAGTTTGTTGTTCCACCAAGTGGTATAACAAATCCAACATTGCCTGATGTATCAATTTGAACACAAAAACTTGATTGTAGTGCATTTGCACCAATAGTTATTACACGATTGGTAGTAGTTGGATTAGCAGTCATATAAATCCAACATTCAAGTGTAAATGTAGTGTTGTATAAATTAAATATTGAGCTTGTTGGTGTAGTCAGACGTTGTGTTGATCCGTTAAAAACAGTACCATAGTAACTATAAGCAAATGGAGTTGATGCTATTGATAAAGCAGAACTGACGTTAGTGACTGTAAAAGCGTTTGGACTTGAATCTAAAAACGCATCATTAGTGTATGGTGTGTTCAATAACAGTGATGTACCAACAACAGGAGTCAACGGTAAATTTGATGGAGTAAATGCTGATGTGTATAATGCTGTGCCTTTAACTACACGCAAGTTAGAAATATAACCAGCATAATATCCTGAAGATAAACCACTAGTTATACCAATTTTAGGTGAGTTTAAAATATAACTGTTTGTATCTGTATAACTTGAACCAACTTGTGAACCATTAACAAACATTTTAGTAACGCCACTACTTCTTGAAACAGCAATATGATACCAAGTATTAACGGTTATACTTGGACCAGTAATTTGATTCACGTTCGCTACGTTATAATATAATATAGGAGAAAGATAAATTTGTGGAGCTACTGCAAGCGTTGTGCCATTTCTCATATCAATAATAACATTATAACTACTTAAAGTAGTTGGATAAACCCAACATTCAATAGTGAAATCGCCAGTACCTAATGTAAATGCAGCATTTGATGGAGCAGAAAGATATTGAGAACTACCATTAAACGAAATACTACCCATCGCAGCAGGGTTGTTTGTTACTTCGTCGATGTAGCTATAGGTTTCAAGTGTACCAGTATTAGCTAGTTTGCTAACTGTATTTGCCATTATGAGAATACCGTGTCAAGACTTCCAGATATAGTATTTATGAACTGATATGCAACGCCAACGCTTGTACCAGTTGTGTTAGTATAAGCAATATTAGATACAGCAATAGACGAACCATTTGTAAATGAACCACCACCAGATACAGTTGACCAATATACGTTACCTACACCATTAGATGTCAATACTTGACCAACCTGACCATTGCTACCACCAAGGAAAATAGCACCATTTACAGAAAGGTTAGCGTTGAATGTAATTGTATTAGTGAATACATATTGGTTTGCAGTATTAACGCCACCGCCGCCAGATGCTGCAGCCCAATATACGTTACCAGCACTATTTGTTGTTAATATCCAGCCAGGACTACCCTGTGAACCAGTAGAGTCAATAATACCCTGAGTAAACTGAACGTTGCCTTGAAGATATGATGTGCCATTTACTGACAATTTATTAGTTGGAGCATTGTTACCAATACCAACGTTACCAGTTGCAGTAATAACAACAGCTGTACCAACATTTACTGTATTACTGGTTGTTGTTAAGTTAGCAGATGTTAAACTTGTAAATGTACCAGTATTTGCTGTGGCGCTGCCAATAGTAGATGGTGAAGCAAATGTATATCCACCAAGTGTAGAAGCATTGGCACCAGTACTAGTTGCAATTAAAACACCACCAATGGATAGTGAAGAACTATTAAGAGAAGCGTTGGAAGCATTATTACCAATGAACAAACTAGTATCAGTAAGAATACTTGCGCCTGTTCCAGTTGTTGTATCTGTAGTTGAACCTGTCCAAACACCCGAATTATTTGCTGTAAATGTTGTACCAACAGTAAAAGAAAATCCGTTTACAACACCATTATAGTTTGGAAGATATGAAGCAATATTAGCATTGAGAGTCGAATTTAATTGATAAGAAGCAGCAGCAATTCCGCCAAGATTTGATGCATTATTTGCATTCAAAGCATTATAAGATGTTCCAGTGAAATATGCAACTGAAGAATTTGTTGATATGCTACCGTTTACAGTAGAATTACCTACAACAACAGCTGTTGAATTGATATTAACTGCACTATTTGTTCCAATAGCAGCATTTCCAACAGTCAATGAACTTGTAACAAAATGATTATTAACCGTTGCGTTACTTTGAGTAGCACCAACAATAATGAGGTTTGTGCCATCAGATGTATAAAGAATCTGATCTGCCATATTCAGCGCAAATTCACCAGCAGCAATATACTGTGAATTAGATGAATTGGTTGTATTAGGAGTACGTCCAGATGTAGACGTTCTCTTATGCTGAATAATATTATTAGCCAATATTGGCTCCCCTCATTAACGGTATATACCGAGGATTAAAAGTCATTCTCTTTTTGCTTTGGGGCTTTCTTATTTAAGGAAGCCTGTAATTTTTCATTATCACCTTGTAGACTAGTAACCAACCTTTCAGCAATTGCTAGTCTTGTTTGTAACATGATTTCAGAACGAGTCAATTCTTCAATCTTTTTATTCATAATCTCAATATAGGCATTGACAAACTCTTCATTCATATGTATAATAATCCTGTACCAATAATAATATAGTTTAGAGTTTTAACGTTCTACCTCTAGTAAATCCACCGGGAATTAAATCATTCTTATGTATTCTTTTATTTATTACACCATTAGTTATATGAATTAAATTACTAGTTCTTTCACTCATTATTTTTAAAAAGTTCCACCATCAAGTGTACCATATGCTGGAAGGTTATTTGTTATCATCAACACTTGACCATTAGCAGCAGAACCAGGAATTGATAATTTACTTAGTGCTGTGGGATTAGCACCACCAGCATAAAGAATATCACCAGTAGAATAAGTGTTAACACCAGTACCACCATATGTAGCAAGCAGAGCAGTTGTTAATGTTAAGCTATTAGCGATAAGAGCAGAAGAAACTGAAGCATTAGCAGTAATATTTACTGAAGTAGGAGTTGCAACAAATCCACCAACTGTAATATTATTAGCAACAATTGATGAATTTAATGAATTGTTAGCAGTAATATTGATTACACTGGAATTGGCAATAAATGCTCCAGTAACACCATAAGGTAACAAATAAGCTTGTATTGCACCAGTCGTTGAACTTGGTATAACTGTTGCAGTATTTGGATTTGTTGCGGTTGCGAAAACTTTGAAATATGGAACAGTGGTATTTGATTGTGCAGCGATACGAGCAATACCAGAATAAACAACAGTTCCAGTATTATTGGCAGGAGAGAACCAACCAGTATCAACAGCATCTGTGCTTACGAGTTCATTACCTAAACCGAATTCTACAATTGGGTCAGCAACTGTCAAACTTGTAGTATTAATTGTTGTAACTGCACCAGAAACAACAAGGTTTCCAGAAACAGTCATATTGGTGAAAGTTGCATTAGCAAAAGTAGAAAGGCCAGCTACGTTAAGCGTTCCACCAAGATAAGTTGAACCATTTACAGAAAATGTATTAAGTGGATTGGTATTATTGATACCAACATTACCACCTGGAGTAATACGAACACGTTCATTAGAAGCTAATGTACCACCAGTAAAGAATACAAGATTGCCTTGATTTGTTCCAGCAGTACCAACAGCAAGGTTAGTATTTCCAGTATATACGTAAGCATCTGATGGACCATTGATAGTCCACTGAGTATTTGACCAACCAGTACTATTAATACCGATGTCAATATAATTGTTTGTATATGGACCTTGGTTATCATTAATACTAAAGTCAGCAGAAGCTGAAGATTGACTGTTTACGTTGTAAATTACAGCTTCAATATAATTATTTTGATTGCCAGCAATTGAAAATATATCTTGACCAGTAGCATCCCAAGCAATTGTAACATTTGCTGATGAATTGCCCCAACCAAAGAATGATGAGTTGGCAATTATGCCATTTGTTGTACTACCAAATGTAGAAATTGTTAATGAAGAAGCATTAACAACACCAGCATAATTTGGAAGATAAGAAGCTATATTTGCGTTTAGTGTACTATTTAATTGATATGAAGCAGCTGCTGTACCACCAAGATAATAAGCATTATTTGCAGTACCAGTATAGATAGTTGAGTTAACAGTAGCACTAGTACCTGTGTTACCAAGAGTAACTGTACCTGTTGTCGCTCTGATGTATTGTGTTGTATTACCAGTAAAAAATAATGAAGTGTTTACGAAAGTTTGGTTTCCTGGAATTGCTTGGGCAGGAGCAAATGCACCACCACCACCAGCACTATTCCAACCAAGCGCAATAGAAGGTCCAACTTCTACTGTTGACCCCCAACCATTAGCAGTTAAAATGAGAGAATTAGTGTAATCACCATAATTACCAAAAACAACAAAGCTATTTGCTTGTGTTGAAATGTTGGAAGTTAATGCAATATTACCACTGAAAGTAATTGTATTTGTAAATGATTGTGTATTAGACCAACTGTATTGAGCTGCTGTATTGACACCAAGACCAGCAACTGAACTCCAGTATAGGTTTGAACCTGGACCACCAGATAATAGTGCATAGCCAGCAGTGCCAACAGAACCATTTGCGCTTACTGTATTACCTAATACAACAGGACCATTAAATGTAATTGTATTTGAATATGATTGAGTGTTAGTCCAAGCATACTGAGAAGCTACGTTAATGCTTAAACCGCCAACAGAACCCCAATAAGCATTGGTAGACGAGCCTCCAGAAAACAATACATAACCAGAAGTACCTTGACTTCCATTAGCACCAAGGTATGACAAATCAACATTAGCAGCATAAACTCTATCAATACCAGAAGTAGAATTAGCAACAAGTGCTTGATTAGCAGTTAATGTGCCAGGATTTCTTGCACCACCAATTGAAATAGTAGCCGAACCGTCTGGTAAACCAATCCAAAGTGTATTGCTTACTTGGGTATATGCCAATTCACCGTTACTGAGACCAGTAACGTTTCCGTTTGAAACCGAACGCTTAATTTGAATTCTATTATTTGCCATTTACTGGAATCCTTTTTATCTATTTATTATTTTAAAAGCTTCCACCATCCATGGTTCCAGTCACTTCGGACAAATCTAGATATTTGACAACATATGTTCCAGTATTGGCATTATAAACAAGGGTGGAGCCATCAAGTTCCATAGAAGCATTTACGTCTTGTAGATGATCGATTCTAAAGCTTTCGTTGGTAGGGCTTAGTACAGGTGTTGGTTTCAGAACTACAGGATTGGTTGAATCAATAATACCTGCAGTAGCATTAGTGGAAACTTGAATTATTCTTGATCTTGCTACTATAACGTTTGTCATTTTTATCTCGTTACTTGAGGCGTTACCGTTACAATTCCTTCGACAACTCTAGATACTGTAGTACCATTTGAAATTTCTACATCATAAACATATCTACCATAATCTAAATTACCTGTTTGGTCTGATGTTAATGATAATGTTATTATAGCATTAGCCAAATTAATTGCAGTAGTAAATACTGCAGCAACATTAGAGGAAGTGTACCATTTTCTCATTTGAGAATTGGCAGTATAGCCTGTTAATGAGATTGGATTGCCATTCTCATCTTCTAATGTTAAATCAGTAGAAAATGTTGCACCTTGATCGACTACTAGATTAGCCTTTGTTGCCATTATACTATAACCCTAGCAAATTTAACTGTTAAACTAGTTGGTATTGGAGTTACCCATAATTTTACATTGGTTCCGTCACAGTTTGCAGAAAATACACCCAAAGAACCATTTGAATTCATCGTAGCATATTCAGTAATATAACCATTACCTTTATCATGGAATGTTAATAACTTGGTTGTTGAAAATCCATTAGCTACTTGATTAATTGCTGCAATTGTATATTCTGCAGCATTATAAGAAGCAATAGGGTAACTGTCAACCAATTGGGCGCTTGTTCCTGTAGTAGTAACCACATTATTTGATATTGGTGTTGATGAAACACTAATAGGCGACCAAGAACCATTAGCATTGAAATAATACTGTGAATTTGATATTTGTGCACTTGTTGGTATTGTTATATTAATATTTGCTGTAGAATTACTTACTGAAATACTAGAAGAATTAACAGAAACATTTACAGTAGAATTACCAACTTTAACAATGTTTGAGAAATATCCAGTTGATGTATTCACATTATTGTTAGAATAAGAAGAAGTGCCTATAACAAAAGAAGTGGAGTTTATCACACCATTAACTGTGGAATTGCCAACATAAACAACTGAAGTTATATTAAAAGTATTTGTTGTTAAAGTATTTGCAGTAAAATTGCCCGTGATTGAAGCATCACCGACAGCGGTATTTGAGTTGACAGTTACAGCACTATTTGACATTGCATAAGCAAGTTCATTCGTACGATTACGCCAGAAATCAAAGGTATTTGTTACGGCTGTATTTTGGATTAAAACTGTCATTTATCTGTTATCTCTTTAACAACTGTTGCAACATTTGTTTAATTTCACTAATATCATTTTCAACTTTATTTAATCTGTCAGTGTCTTTTTTCTGATCGTCAAAGAACTTTTTTTGCTTTTTATATGCATCAAGTTTTCTATGATCGACATTAAGAACTGCCCCACTAGACATATCTTTTACATAACCTTCAACATCAGTCTTATAATATTTATTCATATTATTACAACTGTAACGCTATTGCTCTAACATTCTTCAATAAAGGTGCTTTTGAGCTATCATTAGATTGTAAAATGACCTTTATTTGGAATTGTTTATATGTTGAGAATAATGCATAATTTGAGTTCAAATATGTTAATCCGTTTGGATTTACAATATAAGCAGTATTAGCAACAGTTGTGGATGACCATGGAGTTCCAACAGTAAGGAAAGTGTTATTGGAAATAGATACAATGGCTTGTTCATCACCAGCAACATAGATAATCTGTCCAGGTAATAATGATGTAAAGTTAGTTCCTGAGCCAATAATAGCATTATTAGAAATATATGTATTGACAGTTCCAGTTAATGCATATTGTGTGTTTGTAGAAAGATAAGGTGTTGTTGGTGGAGCAACAACAAAATAAGCATTAGCAGAATATCCACCAGAAGCATTAAATGGCTGGTCGAGAGTTAACTGGGTTGTATTTGCAATAGAAATTACTTTTCTGGATGTCTCACTGAATGTTGAGTTTGCAAGCATATTAATATACCAGCCAGCTTGAACATCAGTTCCAAATAAAGTGCTTACTCCATTGACTACTGTACAAGCACTGGATACAGAAATAGTTCCAGTGGTAGGAATTGGACCATAAAATTGAGGAATTGAAAAAGCAAATTCTTTAATATCATTTGGGTTACTAGGATCAGAATATAGAGTAGAACTCACATTAATCATAGGAGTCCAAACTTTTTGAGAAATAGGATCTGAATCATAACCATTCAAAAACTTAACCCAAACTTGGATGTCAGAATTTGGTGGTCGATAAGCATCTACCATAATTTGAATATCTTCTGAATCCTGACCACTGGCTAATGTAACAACTTTTGATATATACTTTGATTTAGAAGAACCAGAATTGAAAAACTCATTGTAGATAAAAGAAATACTATCAATATTATTGCCGATAACCAGTTCTTGATTTCTTACTGTATCAATAACTGGAGAAATTAATTCTGAAGTGGTTGTCATATCTGCTCTTACAAACAGAGATTTGGCACTAGAATTCAAAGCAACTTCATTTGATTTGCTTGCAATAATTCTTTCCTGGTCTAAGAATACAGTTTCAGTTCCAGGAGTTACGCCTGTATATTTGCTATCAGCAGAATAACTGTTGGAAATGCCTTTTACATTAAAAGTAAGAGTGGTTCCTGATGGAGTTATTGTAGAGAACTGTGGAACAAATGCATCTAATATAGGATTGTATAATTTGCCAGTATTGGCGTATGCAATAAGGGTTGATGTATTTGGTCCTGGTGTTGAAACAACATAATTATTAACAAAACGATGAATTTGCATATATGAATTACTGGTAAAATTACCAGTTGAATTGTCAACATATATGATATTCTTTACACTATCATAAGTGTTTACAACACCATTAATTGTAGTTATTGCTGTAGATGGTGTTGAGTTAGTTGATTGGAAAATATAATCACCAGGAAGAATGCCATAAGAAGTACATGCATAGCCAACATTATATACAGATATGAAATCTGTATTGGTATTACGAAATACAGCATTACCAGATTGGCTTGAGAAAGCAGCACGACGAAGATTGAATTTGATATATTCCGTTTGAAGTGCAGTCCATTCACCATCAGTAGCACCATAAAACGCAGTGCCAAATACTGGCTGGCTAACAACTTGAGCGCCTGTTACTAAATCTGAATCACCAAGATTTGCGCTGTAAACCCAATAGTCAGGATCACCAGCATCTGGCTTAACGACGAATGCATACTCAGATCCATTGTTCAAAAATACTGGTGCTTCAAACGTAAAGGTTGTTGGGAATTGGACAGTATCACTTGATGCTGGGCCAGCGAAAGAATATGAGGCACTGCCACTGGAATTGATTGCAACATTTGACCATGGAAGGTGTACAGTTGAAAATGGTAAAATTGTTGAGGTGTCAGGAAATCCATTTGTAGTTTGACATATGTAAACAGTAACACCATTTTGTTGAATTTGTGATTTTTGTTTAAAATAAATGTCAATTGATGTAGCAAAAATACCAGCTTCGCCACTTGGAGTATTAATCGTCAACCCCTGAGCGATAGGTTCAGACCAACTTCCAGTAACAACACCAATATCTGGATGGATAACAATAGATTGGGTTGTATTTGATGTGATGACTGTATTTGTTACAGGAACAACAGAAACTTCAGGATTTATTGTTGTTAATGTAGTTAATTGTTTAGTCACAGACAAATTAGAAGCAGTAAATGTTGCAGAAGCAGTAGTACTAATTGCTGCGCTTCCTTGTGCAATACTAGTAACGTCAGCAATTTGTAAAATGCGATCACCAGTTTTGAAAGTAGCGGCTGGGATATTGAATTGTCCAGCAACCTGGCCAAATGCATCAGTCTTTATAGGATCACCCCAATGGCCATTTTTTGTAATAGAATTAGGATTAGAAGTATCTGATATAGAAGTTGGAACTATACCAGGAGCGCAATATTGATCAACTAAAACAGAATCAAAGAACACATGAACTGTTGTGTTCGGGCGCATACCGTATGCATAAAATGATACAACTCTAGAAGCAATATATGGTTGAATAGAAACATCTGTAACAAAATTACCAACGGATACTGTGCTGGCTTGTGCTTGAACAGTTAACTGCGTACCCTGTTGTGTAGATGTAGTAGTTTGAACTGTTGTTGTAATATCTTGTGTTGCCAACTTTATCTCCTAAAAATCATTTACCGTTTGTATTTAACCATTGATCAAATGTAAGGAATGGCACACCAACCTTAGTATAATCTACTGACATATAACCGTTATTATCATGTACAACAGCATCTGGAATTACATTTAATACTTCTTGAGCCATTACGCCTACATAGAAGATATTGCTCCATAGGTAACGATATTTATACAGGTTCAATCCATTGAGAAGTTTACCGATAATTGAAATATCTTTCTTCAAACGAATATCCGAATATATTAGATTATATGCGCCAACTGTAACGTTTGGACCATATCGTTGTTGAATAATAGAAACAGCATCGGCGCGCGCCTCGGCGTTAGTTACTGGATTATTTCCACCACCACCGCCAGTAAATACTCCCAAATAACCAAGATCAACAACTGGAATATAAGAACCAGTGCCGCCTGCAGGTTGATCATAAATTGTTTTACTTGTTGTGCTTGTAGTTGTTTGCCAATCTCCCCAAATCGAACCAAGAGGACTATTAGCAAATTCTTGCCAAGGTGTAGCCAAATCAACAGTAATGTTAATTGAACCTGTATTATTGATGTCATTATGATTATCATAAGGAGGAACAAGTACAACATTACCATTCCAAGCCATAGAAACGTGAGCTGCAGAACGATATGCAGTTGCGTATGGCTGTACAAGGAAAGATTTTTCCGTATATGGGAGTGTGACTAAGCGTCCAGTTTGTTGTACTGTTGTTGAGTCATTTAAATCGAATTCGATATTAATTATTTCACGGATAATACGAGGACGACCGTATGCCTGTGTTGTGTCAATAGCTATAGTATATTCTGGATTAGAAACTTGGCTTTGTGTGAAGTCAGTAAATCCTTCTACGAAAATACCATTTTTAAATCTATTCAAACCATTTGCATCAGTAATTGTCATATCAGTTGCTTTCTTTTCAAGAAGCGAAAGTGACTGATAATATTCAAGGTTAGTGATACGATTATCAAGCGTACCAATATCTTTCATAGTATAGCGACGGTTTGTTACAAGATTGGTTGAGATTGCAGTAGAAGTATCACGAACTAAATCTTTTGATGATTGGTTAATAGAAAGAAGTGCATCACGTTGATCTGTAGATAATGATGGATATGCAGGAACATTGATAACAGAAAGCACCATTGCATTATCTGGATAAAGCGGAGGCTGTGGTGATGTACTTGATACGCCTTCTTTAATCTTTAATAGATTATCAGGGGTAATCATTATCAAATCTTTACGTGGAAGATAAAAATTGTAATCTGACTGGAAATTGCCACCATATGCTGGAACATTTAATCCAGTTGATGGAACTTGGAATACTAGATTAGTTGAAGTGTTGCTTGTTGCTGTGATATAGTTATTGCCTAAAATAGTTGTCGCATAACTAATGGCAGCAGTAACTTGCGAAGTATTTGATATATCACAATTACCAGTATTATTCGCCACATTATATGGGAAAGGACGAAAATCAACATAATCTCTTAATGTAATTTTATTTCCAGATTTATCAACATAAAGTGGTAAGTGAGATGTCTGAATAGCATTAGTATTAGCAGTATTTGCATCATCGATTGGATATGATTCTACTGTAAAAAATCCTACACCAGAAGATGTGTTTGCTGTGAAATAATCTAATTCGACCAAAAGATAAGGTGTGGAAGCAGTTGAATATCCTGGAACTGGATACAGATATGCCATATCATAATGTGTATCTTTTTGACCAGTACCAAATACAAAATTGGTTGTTATGATTGGGTTAGCAATACTGTATGATCCATCAGAAGAACCATAGATAGCTCTTACTCTATGAATATCTGCGATACCAAGACACCATGGGCCATTTGGTGATATTCTAGTATCAAGTTTAACGAAACGATATTTATTAATTACTTTTGAAGCAGGAGATACTGCTTTTCTTAAAACATTAAATGTCACATCAACAGGTACAGACGCTGATGGTATTTCACCAGTAACAATTGAAAATGCTGTTGTATTAATGACATTAACATATGTTTTTGGACCAGATGTGCTTTGAGAAATATTAATAAATTTACCAGCAATATATGACTTACAATAATTTGCAGCAGTATTTAATGTGCTAAATGTACCATCAACAGACATTGATGTGTTGTTAGTAATTGCTGTGATTGTGCGTTGTTCAGAAGTGGCTCCAGCTTCAAACACTTTAATAATATCACCAACATTATAGTTTGTTAAAAATGTTGTTGAAGAACCAGTTATAACATTCGAAGTTGTATTAACACTAACAGTGCTTGTTAAGTTTGACGAATCAACATTAGCAGTTGGAACTAAACTGAACGTTGCTGAATTGATATCAGTTAAAATACCAGTTCCATACGGAAGATTGTCTGTTCCATGTGCAGCAGAACCAGTTAATGTTACTGTTACAGAACTTGGGTTACCAACAGAATATGCAGATAATTGTGTTGAGTTAACAGCATACGATTGAGTGGTACGATATAGGTATTGTGTATTATTATCAATTTGGTTTGTAGATTTTAGATTTTTTAATCCAGTTATACCAAAAGAATAAAGTTGATCGCTCTTTGAAGATTGCTGGATATCAGGAATTGCTAAATCGCCGACAGCTTTAGTAGAATTATTAAAGTAAACTGATTGAATATTAGTAGTATTGTAACCACTATTCATCTGAACATTGAATACATGTAAAGCGTATTGTGCTGTATTTGAACCAACCGTTCCGCTAAGATAGGAGAAACAACGAGCATATGCTGTTCCGATTAAATTTCCAGTTGGTGTCAATGAAGAATATTTGCGGCTTGTGACTGCTGTTTGAACAGTATCATAAAAACTTACCTGTTGCGCTGAAAAGAATGGGAAATCTCCGGCAACTTCATCAAGTACAAAGTAACCACCATAGTTAAATGTAATTTGCTGTTGTAAATTTGTTTGAATATCAATTCCACGGCGCATATTAATATATGCTGTCTGTTGTAATTCTACACGCTGACCTTGTGCATAACCAACACCAGTAGAAACTCTAGCAAGGACTGAATTAGCATCCAAACTTGATACAACACTATTTGCAGTAACTGATGTTACAGTATCAACATTGAATGGGTTTACAACATAATTACCTGCTTCATCATAGATACGTTGGGCGATTTGATCGCCAACGATTGAATATATATTGTTTTTAGGTGTTGATGTTGATACCAATGATCCATAATTATAAACCGCAATTGTTGCGAAATTATTTGCAGTAACAGAAGAAGGATCAAAAGAAATTAATTGTGGCACAAGTTTCATGCGCCACGCTCCAGGAGCATTTTCGTTAGAATAACCTAATGCATTATCATTCAGAGAAGGATCTTGGTTTTCAGTAATTACAGTTTCAGCTAATTGGAATCCAACAACGTTGTTGCCAGCATATGTTCCGAAATTGTTGACAATACCATATGTTGGCGTTGTGATCTGGACAAATTCACCATTGATAAAAATCACACCAGTACTGACATGGATACCATGGGCGTTGCCTGATGTTACTGGTGCACTTACTGAATTTGCAAATGTATTAATTGTTGCGACTGCAGTGCCAGTTGAAGGTATAGAATAGAAATTCAATGTTTCATTATTTGCAAATACTGTAGCGCCATTATTGCCAGTATTTTTATAGCTAAGATAAAGAATATTTGTATTAGGATAATTAGAAACTGAACCAGAATTAGCAAAAACAATGGTAGCTGTCAAGTTTGAAACAGCACTAACTACCTGTAAATTGGCAAGAGATAAAACATCAAAACTTGCAGAATTGGTTTGAAAATCTTGAAGTCTGACAAAATTAACTAATGGATTATCTGTGATTGTACAACCAGAAACAATCTCACCGCTCTTAAACGCCCAGTTACCAAATTTTTCAATTTGATCTTGGAGAATTGACTGTACGGTATTTAATTCACGTGCTTGAACAGCTACTTGTGGTTTAAACAGTACACGATAATATTGATTATTTGCATTAAAATCATCAAAGAACGGAGCGACGCTTAGGTCGGTATTTAATGGCATTTGTATTCCCTATTTAAATCTTGATAATCAATTTAAAGGATTCTGCTTGCGTAGAAGAACGAGTAACATTACTAATGTTTTGAATATAGATGGGAGATAAATCTTTAGTGTAAATATCACCGAATGTATTTATTGAAATGTTAGCAAAAACTAATCCACTACTTGATACAATTTTTTCATTATTACTAAAGTATTTATCACCTGTTAAACACACAACTGTAGAATTAGAAAAGGCAACTGTTCCTACTGCATTAGTTAATTGACCAGTAACTGTATCCCCAATTGTAAATATCGTTCCTGATGGATTAACATTTGCTTGTAAAACAGCACTGAATGTATTTGCTGAATATGCTGTTGTTTTCTGAATAGATGTTTTTGGTGATCCAGCAGTATTTGAAAACTTATATGGTGATTTTAACAATCCAATTTTATTATATTGGGTATTACCAAGTATAGTTCCGTTTTCAGTATTAGAAAAGAAAAACGATACAACGAATCCTTCAATACCAAGTTCTGTTTGTGGATTACTGCCATGGCCACCAGCAGGTGGAACAATGGCATATAAATTGGCACCAGAACCATAAGTTGTATTACTTTGAATAGAAACATTGGCCCAAGAAACACCATATCCGGGATCAATAATTTGAATGGTCGAAATACTATTCACATTTCCAGATGTATTGATATAACTTAATGCAACTGGAGGATTGTTACCATCTGTTTGGAAAACAACTTTTGGAGAAATATAATAATTAGTAGTTGTTGAAACTGTGCTGGTATCAATAGGGCTATCAAGATAAACATAATTCAACCCATTATAAGAAGTATATTTTGTAATAGTTCTTAATTGTCCAGTTGGAGAGCCTGTGTTGTAAATGTATATGCTATTTTTTGTATAAAAATCATTATCACCAGAAGCATTAGATTGAATCTGTAAAACTGTGGTATTAACTGGATTACTTGGAAACACACCATTAGCCACACAAATATACCCAGAACCGCCATCATTAATATTAATGACTTCAACACCAGAATATGTATATGCCGATGATACTACTGTAGTATTTGTGGTAGCTGGTATATAATTGATTGTTGCTGTAGCATTGTATTGTGCGCTAGAAACAGAAGTGATATAACGCCAAGTATACCCATCACTTGTTGTAAATGATCCAAGTTGAGGAACATTTGGTTGGACTGTAGAAACTGACCCATTAGCATTATCTATACATTTATAAACATTGTATCCGCCTCCAACTGTTGAAGGAGGCGAAACAACATAATAATTTGAAAGATTTGCAATAGTATTGTCATAACGATTATATACTGTTCCTGATTTGTAAGTATTGTTTAATATGACAGGTACAATATTCCCATTTGATATTTTCTTACCAAATAACATTTGCCAATCGTTAGTAAATGTGCTGGAATAATCATCATTGGTGGTATTAGGGGTACTACCAACAAATGCAATTGGATTAGATGCAAAAGCATAATATTCTGATGTATTGGCAGTTATCGAATTGATAACATCTTCAATTATGGCTTTTCTATATTGTGGTAATAACTGTCCCATTACTTTCCGTTCTAACCTTTTATGATATTTACTATTCTTGAATTAGGCTCTAATGCAATAAATTCATGTAACTGATTAGCATCCCAATCTAATACATCACCAGCTTTTGATATTATATCATAACCTTCACCATGCACTCGAAAAGAACCTCTAGCAACAATTGTTATATGTACATCTGTTTCAGTATGTTTGTGCATTTTGTAATGTTGACATATGTTAATTACCTGTATTAGAAATTATAATGATATTTCGTACCAATATCTAATAGACCAACTATCACCATCATTTGTTAAATTATAATACCAACCAGGAGGAACAAATCCATAAAACGCTTCAACGCCATTAGCAAGATAATAAGTAGCAGCTTCTTCAATGTATGTAGTACCACCAGAAGAAGCACCAGAATTTAACGAGCTACTTGCAGCTGCAATATTCATATACAATGAATATCCTGTTGTTGATTTTGAAACACTTGGTATTACCACTAATACTTTTCCTGATGTATTTTGATAAATCGTTCCAAATGTTCTTGAACCAGATAAATTTCCAGAAAATGTAGAATTATTATAGGCAGTAGTTTGTGTCGAACCATCAGGAAATTTAATACCAGAAGCAGCAACAGTAACCAAGTTACTGAATACAGCATTTCCAGTTACTGCAATAGTATTGCTAAATGTAGCAGCACCAGTATGTGTTGTTGTATTACTAAATGTAGTGGCACCAGTAATATTAACTGTATTGCTAAATGTAGCAGCACCATTTTGTGTTAGTGTACCTGACACAGCAACTGATTGAACAGAAGTTGTACCTAAATTAGATGTTGGTTGACCAACAATGTTTGCTACTTGTAATGTTGACATTTATTAATTACCTGTATTTGATATTGGTGTACATGATCAAAGCTCCGCTGATGCTGTATATGTAACGTTAGTAAGATTGCCTTCTCCAGAACCAGAAGGAGTTTGTGAAAAAGTAATTTGTCTCGATGTAATAATTGCTGCTGATGGTGAACCTGATGCTGTACCTGCATTTGTATATGCTGGAATAGTAACAGCGGTAAAATTAGCCGTTTGGACCGATTGCAGGGCAAGAACGTTAGGGGCTGTTACGCCGGAGGTTCCGTTAATCGTGACGGTCATGGCTTATGCTCCAGCCGGTGCGATGGTCAGCTTGCCTTCAGCGACAAGCTGCATGATGTTTTGATAGTCCGTGTTGGCCGGATCAAGCGGCACAAAACTTTCAATGCCGTTAATTTGGATTTTGATGCCAGCCTGCGTTCCATCTGGTTTGTTGTAATATTGAGCATTAGTGTACATTTTTATAGCTCCGCATTTAAAATATAATTACCAAAAGCGGTACCATTAGATAGGATAGCTGAAAAAAGATTTGTATAAAAATATAAACTCTGCGCATTTGCGGAACCAGATGGCTGGCCATTCATTCCACCAGTAGTTGCAGATCCATTTATTGTTAATGTGGGAGAACTTCTCATATATACTGGAAGATTTAGGGCAAAATATAAAATTTGACCAGCAAATGATTGTGCACCGCCAATTGTATACGGAGTATTCTGATAATACCGCTGACACTGCGCCAACTGATCGCTGTAGATTTGCATCTCGTAGGGAGTAGCTTTGGTGCCGACTTCTAGTTGGACGCCGGTGATGTAGAAGGTTGCGCTAGAGGTTCCAATCCAGTTAAACGCTCCGCTTGTTACAGCATAGTTGCCCGATACCCAACTACCAGCAGTGGTTTGAAAATTGCTGCCAGCCGTGAATGTCCAACGGACAATTACGGCCGTGCTATTGGTGGTGCTGCCAAGAGAATATGCCGTGCTTCCCGGTATTGTCACCGTTACGTATTGCCAAGTATTAGCCGCAGACACGGTGTAGTTGTAAACATATGAGCCAGTGCTTGTGAACAGACTGCCACAGTATGTTCCGGTGTTATTGGCATACACCCAGAAGGACAACGTAACGGACTTGGCGTTTGCAGTGCCCCACGCCAAATCAGCAAAATTGTAGCCTTCAATGCGCTGCTCCGTTCCAAAATAATCGCCAGCCCCAACTGTATAAGGCGTCACCACGGTGAAGTTTTGTGAGTAAGTAAACCCCGGCAAAGTGCTGAGAGCAACTTGCTGAATGCTAAACTTGCTCGCCTGCGTCATCTGCGCCGTCCACCTATCCATGTTATAGGTGCTGGCGGTTGGGGTAACGCTTGTCGTGCCATTGTATTGGTTAAGAAGCATATTTCCGTTGATGATGCGGTTTCGCTTAAACGAGGACGCCATTGAAAAGTTACCGGCAACTGTTGTATCACCAGTGATAGTAACTGTATTACTAAAAGTAGCAGCACTAATAACTGCGACTGCATTACTATTAACAGTTAATGTATTAGCACCACCAGCAACTAATACAAAAGAATTAGAGCCAGAATACTGTAATCTATTATTAGCAGTCGATTCAAACCAAATATTAGCTACTTGTAATGTTGACATTTATTAAATTCCTATATCGTTATTATCTGAAAACTATTACGTTTCCGTAAGTAGGATCAGAAGATGCGCCGCCACCGACAGTGTTTAAGAATAATACTCTTAATACAGATGTAGTAGGTGCAACTGCGTTGTTTATATAACCAGAACTATAAGCAGTACCATACGTAGCTGATCCTGTTAAGCTCACAGAATAATTAGCATCAGTTAAAGGAGTTGTAAAATTAATGCTATAATCCCCAGTTCCATTTCTTGTTACACTTGATACATTATAAGAAGCGCGAATTGTTCCTGTATTACCAGTAAAACTAACCCATGCTAATGCAATACTTCCCGATGGCGAAGAAGTTGCTGCAGTAGTTTGTACAGTAGAATCAGAAAATTTGATACCAGAGGCAGCAACAGTGACTGCATTAGAAAATGTAGCATTGCCAGTGACTGTTACAGTATTACTAAATGAAGCAGAATTAATAACATTAATTGCAGCATTAACACTCATTGAAGTAGCGGAAATATTAACCGTATTAGTCGATGAATTGCCTTGAAGAACTAGACCACCATTAGATGAAACAATAATCTTACCACCGGCAGTATTGCCAGATGTCATTGTTAAATCAGTAGTTCCATTAGCAGTATTTATTGTTGTTACTGAAAGTGTGCTCATATGATTACTACTCGTCCACCAGTTGAAATAGTTAATGTGTTACCTGTACCTATATTTATAGGTCCAACAGTCAATGCATTTTCACCCGGAGCAATAGTAATATTATTTGACATAGTATTAGCATTGATTCGGAAAAGATTATTTGCATTTGATGGATTACCAACAATACCTTGATTACCTTTGTAATATCCACCACCTGATACGAATGCAGCACCATTCACATATAATCCAGAACTGGTAATATAAGCATTTTGAGAACTATTACCCACAAATACAACAGAAGTATTGACAACAGTATTAGAACCAAAAGTTACAGTTCCAGTAAATGTTGCACCATTAGTAGTTGCATAATTTGATAAATTAGCTTGCAACTGAGAATTTGAAACAACGTTGGCCGCTGATACTGATCCAACAAATGATGTATTGTTAGCAGTAACAGTTGCAACATTTGCAGCTAATCCTGCAGTTGTTTGATAATTACTTAATGTGCTTGATAGAGCATAAGAAGCAGCTGCTGTACCACCAAGATAAGAAGCATTGTTAGCAGTTAAAGTTGCAACGTTAGAAGGCAACCCAGCTACAGTTTGATACCCCGAAGATGATAGGCTTGATGTCAATACATAATTAGCAAGATTAGCAATTAATTGCGCATTGGAAACAACATTAGCAGCTGTTACTGAACCAACAAACTGGGTGTTATTGGCAGTTAATGTGATGACGTTGCTTGATAAAGCAGATGATAGTTGATAATTGGTGAAAAGGTTTGCAAACTGAACATTGATATTAGCAAAGGCAATACGAAGCGGATCGCCTGTTCCATCATTAGGACTGCTACCAATATTTACAACATTACTTTGAGTCAACTATTTTCTCCGTTTATGGTATTTGATCTGCAGTTACATACGAATTATCAGCGGTTATTAATGTAGAATCTGCGGTAGGAACAGTAGCTGAAAGATATGTCACACCAGGAGATTCATATAACAATTGAGTGCTTGATTGCTCTTCAATTTGTAAATAAAACTGACCAAATAATTCACTACCAGCAGAATGAAATGTATTGTACAAAACATCTTTGTATTTATCAAGTAATAGAGCAGCTTTAATCTGATAAGAGTAATCTTGATAAAAATAACTATCTTGAATGTATTTATCTGAATTTAAAAAACCTCTAGTAGTTGACCAATATCCTTGTTTCCTACCAACACCAGATTTTACTACTTTGCCAGTGATTTGAACTGTAGTATTAAATTCATTTACGTTGGTAGTTAAAACTGCACCTGTTCCATTTAAAGTTTTTACTGATACTGATGGTGTAGAAACATAATTTGAACCACCATTTGTCAGAACAACAGATGTTATGGCACCAGAACTATCAGTTGTCACATAACCAGATGCAGGAGAAGATTCACCATCTCGAGTTATAATGAGAGGTTCTAGGTTGGCATAATTAGTACCGCTGGAAACAATGGTCACATAATTTAATCCATTGTATAGATATGCCGAAACAATTTCACCATCAACATAACCTTTACCTGAATCAATAGCAACTGTGTTTGCAATAATATTGTTACCAATGGATGGCGTTCCACTGATTAACTCATTTTCTCCATTAATTGTATTATCTGTTCTGAACATTGTAGGTTCATATAATGCGAAATTTGAAGGCAATGTTACAGGAGCGGTTTTGAATATGGCTGAACTAGTTGAGTTACATTTTGGAGGTCCATATAAAGTAATAGATGTATTACTATTAACAGATTTGATAATTTGTAATTCTATTGAACTTGAATTAGAAGAATTGGCTTGTAGATAGATTACATCATTTGCATTGAAATAGAATGGGAATCCATTAGCGCCAATTGAAGAATCTGCATATGAACCAGAAAGGGTAATATTATTTGAAGATGTAGTATATGTTATTGTTCCGTTCAGTGGTTTAGAAGCCAATTGTGTAGATCTAACAAATATATTAAGGTTATTTGTATAATTATTACCTGTATTGATATTATTCAATGCAGCAATGGATCCAAAATAATTGTTTTGATATGCAAATGCTTGATTCAAATTGCTTGAATTATTAGCAGAAGTATTCCCTACAAACCCAAATGTAGCAGAATTTATCAAAGTATTAGAATGATCTACAATCAAATCAGTATTATATTGTATCGATTTAATATAAGAAAATCCACTAATATTGAAAGAAGCACCATTTCCAGTATTATCATTTACACCATTATATACAAACGTTTTTGTATTTGCAGTATACCCAAACCCACTATTAACAATATCAAAATTAATAGATCCTTGTGCTCTTGATAGTCCTGTTACTCTTAATTTAGCCCCAACGCCTTTTGACGTAACAGCGTTAGTTATTATATCTCTATGTGCAACTTCTATAATATCACCAATATTAAAATTTTGTCCACCATTAATGATACTCAAACTGTTCAATGAACCTATGATTTTTGGTGCTATTTCAATTATCTGTGCGTTGCCTGAGTCATTGATATTTACAATTTTTTCACCCTCAGCAAATTGACCGCCTCTTGGCATCATATTTGAGATAAAAAGAGTAGTGATTATATTTTGATTGACTGGTTCTGAGATATAATTCTCAACTACAGCTGTAGTATTTGAAGAAGCACCAACGATTGTTTTACCAATTAAATTGGCGGTTAAACTGCTTTGTGTGATTTCCAAATATAAAGGCTGGACCCATGTACCATCTGATGGCTTTAATATATCATTACCAGGAAGGTAAATATCAATATCTTGGTTATAAATCAATTTGAAAAGAAGTCTATAACACTGTATAGTTCCCTTTGAACGATAAACATCGAGAATATGTTTTAACAGAAATTGTTTATTGATGATTACGTTGAATGGAATACCGTAAAGATATTTACGTTGAAAGTGTTCAAGGAAACTTTCTAAAGTAGAATCAATATCTCTTAATTCTAAAAGACTACGTGATTGGTTTATTATTTGACCTTCAGATTCCATCCATTCATAATAAGCTTTTGTGAATAATATGAAATCTGGACCCTCTTCTTGATAGAATTGAGGGAACTGATTCTCTACAAAATTAGATATTTTCTTTTCTATACCAAAATCCATATTTTTACTTCTGTGTTGGTATTGCGCTGATATCAACGTCTGCTAAATCAATTAATAGAATTTTATCTTGCGAGACTACAATATCTTTATTCATTGGAGCCATATAGATCGAAATATAATTATTATAATAAGATGTAGTCAAATTATTAATATTGATCAACCCTGTGTTATAATCAATAGTTCCTGCATTGTCTTGTACAATAGTAAATACATTATTGATTACTTTATAAATTACCAATATGCCAAAATTATCATCTCTATAATAACAAAAATCAACGCTATTTCCATCGCTGCCTACATATGTAAATGCAGAAGATGTTACGACTGGTTCATCATAAAATCTAGAACTAGTTGATGGACTATACCCAGGTGATGCCATTTCTATTTCAGTAGCATTATTGAAATTTAAAACATAAGAAGTAGGATAATTTAATGTGGGTGTTAATCTTTTAGATATATTAATTTCTGTACTGTTACTTGTAATACTTGGATCAGCGTTATCAATGGCATAAACAAATTTACTATATCTAAAATCATTATTGAATACTTCAAGATTAGTTGTACTGAATTGTTTAATAGCTGTTCTTACTGCATTTTGAATGTCTACAGATAATTTGGTTGTTGCTGATGTATTGTATTGCACAACTGAAGAAACATCGATATACAAGTAATCAGGATCAGTGATCAATACACGTGTAGGAAGGCTTATATAATTTAAAAGATAATTTGTAATTTCATCTTTTACATAATTTGGAGCTATTAATGAACCTGCTGGTTTTAAACAAAGAACAACACGACCATATAGTTTTGTTGGGAGGTCTTGACCACCATAAACATTAACATCAGATATAACGCCGCCAAAGTTTGACAATACAAGAGAAGCATAGTCATCTGATGCAACTGCTCGTTGCTGTGTTGCGAAATATCGAGGAGCAGAAAATTTGATTGAATCTATTGATTCTTGATTTGCAGCTCCTGAAGAATTTGCAGTAACAGCAATATCAGAAATTGAAATATATCCGTTATTGTCTGCACCAATATCTTGAACAAGTGTGAAATTACTAATGCCAAGAGCATCAGTTCCACTTGTAACTCTATATTGCACAGAAACAATACTGGCGTTTAGAGGTTGTCTTCCAAACAAACCATCTCCAAATATTATTTCATATTTGTTGTTTTCAGCACCTTGTAGAAAGTAAATCTGAGAAGAGGAATCTGAACCAAATAATGTTTCAGCTCTGCTAAAGGTTGTATTACTCAAACCATTATTTTCAATAACATTAACAGAAATACTATTGGTGTCAATATTGATATTTGATAATAGAAATCTTTGATTTTCTACAGTGTAATCAACAAAGAATGAATCAGTAAATAATGATCCTTCATATATTTGTAAATTCGCAATAGAATATGTTGAATTGGTAGAAACAAATGACTGTTCTGAATCTGTGATAAACGTAAATGAACCGTTTGAATTCACACCAGAAAACTTAGAACCCTTTTTTATATATAAAGGGCTTTGGATACCATTGGTAGTGATGGTAAATGACAATTCAGCTTCTGCTGAACTGTAACTTCTTGGTATATAATTTAACTCTTTGGCGTGCGAAACTACAGAATCATATTTTTGAGCAGAATCAAGAAACATTTCTGATGCAACCATATTCAAATAGAAAGAATTCAAATATGAGTTGTATGACATAACATCAAGAAGAACACTGATATTCGAAGCATCAAAATTGTAATCTTGAAACACAGACTGCGAAGAAAGATATGTTTTGAAATTCTGTTTTAATGTATCAAAATCTAATGATGTAAGAATTAAAGAGCTATTTGCCATTTATCGTACTCTTTTTAAGAGAATTGCAAGAGTTATAGGTGCTGGATTATTTATAATATTGTAAACAATATAAATTTGAATTGTATAATCATCAATAGTAGATACAGTTATTTCCTGAGCATTAACTCTTGGCTCGTTATTTTTTATAGTGTTTTCTATATAACTTTCTAAAATAGTTAAATATTGTTCAAGATTAGGCTCAAATAGAAAATCGTACACATTACTTCCAAAATTTGGCTGGAAAGGGCGTTCGCCTAAATTTGTCATTATTAAATTTCTAAGTGATTGATTGACAGAATATTCGTTTGTCACACGACCAAGCTGATTGCCATATGGAGTTTTTGCAAATGTATCTACAAAGTCAGAGAAGAACTCTAATTTTTTTGTATTATTAACAGTAAATCTATCTGCTCTTGTTAAATTCGTAGCCATTTAAAAACCTATATTTACGTTTGTTGATCCTGACGTGATATCATGTCCGGCATACAAACTACCTAAAAATGCAGCCTTTTTTCCGTTCACATATACTGTGCCAGAACAATTATCACTCATAGTTGGTGCATGTGGCATACAAGGTGGTACTGGATAATTATGAGATGCAACTGCATCACCAAAACGTACTATGCCTTTACTATTGACGAATACGTCACCGGAGCAAGCAGCTGTGACAGTTGTGGCATCACAACCATGGTGAGTTGAAACTGTATCTGCTCCACTTCCTCTTGCTGCTGCTGGCATTTTTTTCTTTCTTTTTAATATTATTTATTATGGATTCAGATCTATCTTAGGTGATTTGATTGTTATTGTTGATGGTGTTAAAACAATTGATGATGCACCAACAACTAATGTTATGGTAGTAAGGCTTGTTATTATAATATCAGAAAGACAATTTAATTGTCCTTTAGACTCGCTTTGTAAATCTAAACCACCGCTACCTTGAGCATGAACACCATAATCACCTGATATCATAGAAACTGATGAACCACCAATAGCAATTATTTCATTGCCATCAACGCTTAATGCTTTATCTTTTGACATATATTCGATTACATCATCATTGTATAACTTATAAGATTTCCCACCAGGTGATACTGATGTTGATGAGTCTGCAGCGCCGCCAATACTTTTATTTGAACCTTTGTATTCTGTTCCACCAGAAGCTGAACCAGAATCACCTTTAACATTAGAATTCATAGTGGCTTGGCCACTAGTATCTACATTGCCATCATTATTTTTACTAGAACTGCCCGCATTGTGTCGTTCATGATGATTATGTGAAGTAACCATACCATCAAATTCTGCAGATATTTCTCTAGTTTCGAAACTGCCATCATGATTGATTTCGCTTCTGTATGATTCATTCGGTTTATTAGGATCAACGCCAGTTACTACACCAGCACCATTTGTATCTCTACTACCAAAAATATAAGGATAATCACCAGGACTTGTTGAAGCTTTGGCATCTGGAACTTTTTTGTTGGGAGGTAATGACATATTATACTAATCCTATATCTGTAAGAACATCAGAAGCAGCTTTAATAGCAGCCGCTGAAAATCCTGCTGATTTCATAGCTGTTATTATAGAACTCAATGACGGAGTTGTTTGGCCCAAAGCACTAGAATTTATTTGTGAAACAGACCCTCCGGAACTACTTAACTGGTTTGCCAAACTAGAAACAGAAGCTACCGCATATGCTATTCCAGCTATGGTTCCTCGAGCAGCTATTATGTCAGAAAGAACAGGTATACCACCAACAGCAGATGCTATATTTGGTAATGCAATACCAGCAGCAGATAACGCACCAGATAAAGAAGAAAGTCCTGCTAATCCTGCTAAAGCTGGTGGTATTTTAAGAGCTGATGTTGCCATACCTGCCATTGTTTTAGCCATTGCTAAATTTTTAGAAAACGAACCCAATGCTTGGCTTATTTGTCCACCTAATATGGTTTTACCTAAAAATGAAGTTTGAGTAAGATTAACAACAGTTCCTGCAATACCAAGAATTGCAGTCAAGTTTGACATCAAATTTGTACTGGTTCCCTTTCCTATGGCATGATCCATGGCATTATTTTCATGAAGAACTTTATGGTTTATCAAAATAGTGTTTAATATATCTGCTGTTAAAGTATTGTTAAAGACATAAGAAAACATATCAGTAGCAATACCTTTTTGCGCCAGTGCCAAACACTCATCATCTACACTTTGATAAGGATAATCTGTGGCTGTTCTTTTTACATAATTGTATGTGCCATCATTATTCAAAAATGTAATATACCCAAGATATGGATCTGAATTTGGAGCATAATATTGTTTGATGGCTAAATTTTGAACATAGAATACATCTGTTAATAATAAATTGGAAGGAGGTATCACAGTTCCATAAACAATAGGAGGATCTGGTATCACTGGGATATTATTTTCACCAAAAATAAGAGCTTTTTGGACAAGATTTGTTATGCCGTTTTCTACAATAGTTTGATAACCAGGATCTATTAGATATATGCCATTTTTATTCATCAACATAGAATCTAATGATATCATTACTTGAGCAAAACTGGTTTTACTACAAAGTATACAAAGAGCTTCTGAAAAAGCATCTGATAATGTTGTTACTTGACTTGTTGTTGGTGCTGCTGAAGCACCGCCTCCACCAGCAGCTATATTCATTATTGATTTTATTAATGCAAATTGTTTAATCATACTTGGAAAAGCTTGCGCTATTCCAGAAGGATCAACTTGTGCTACAATTTTAGCAAGATCTAAACCAGGAAGAGCTGATGCAGTAGTTGGCAAATCTGCATGGGGTATAAACTTATCTTTCAAAGTTTTCAGTACTTCTTGACCCTGATTATTTTTTCTTGTATTATTATTATCTGAAGATGCATATTTTGTAGGCTTTTGACCAACTGGAGTACCACCAGAAACTGGATGAAAATCAAACTTTTTAATATCTGCGGAAACAGCTCCAGAAGCAGTATCAATGCCTTTCTGAGCTTGATCTAATTTTCCAAAATATGGATCTAATGGGGCATTTGAAACTGACATATTATTCCTTTAATAGTGCACCACGAGAAAATGAACCCATAACAATTGGGTATTGCTCAGCTGTATCATTATCCATATAAGCTATAACGACTCTTGAGCCTACAATCAATCCTGTTGGAATTATTCCAACTTTTCCAGTTGCTGCGGATGTAATTGGATGGAGAGGTAATGCCCAAGCAAGATCATCATCTTTGATGTTTTGTTCATCGTTCTCAAAACCATATTTTCTTACTTTAACTCTGCCGGATCTGAGTGGATCCATGATATCTCTAACTTCAGCAAAATAAAATTTAGCCATTGCCACCGCCACCTTCTTTGTATGAACCTTTCACAACACCAAGAATCATAGTATATCTTGGATTTTGACCGACTGGTTTTATCTTATGTCTTATTGAAACAACTAATGCATTACCATTAAATTGTTTTTCGCCTGATGAAGTATTGTTATCTGTCTTACTAGGTATATCTAAACTGATCATAGAACCAAGCTTTATTTGTGGATTGCCTGGGATCTCCAAAGTACCATGATTTTGTGATAGCTGGGAAAGAAAATCTAATCTGTTTTGTTTGGCTTCAGAAAGCTTTGTTGGTGATTTATTATTTGCAGCATCATGTGCTGTATGAACAGGAACGCCATTAGTTACAGATGGAGGATCAGAATAAACACCATTATTGTCTGCAAATTTAAATTGTTGTTTTTTCTTACTTACTTGATCGGTTGTACCAGATGTTGGGTCGTATGAATTTTGTTCAACTTTTGATAATGATCTAGTCAAAGTAAAAAATGAATCAGGAACATTAATCCACATTATAGAATTTTGCATATCAGAACCAGAAGTAGAACTAGAGTTCAAACTTGCGCTCTGTTTTAATTTTACAACTGGACCTTGTTGGAATAATTTTTCAAATGTAGAAAATACATATTTTTGATTGCCATTATCACATTGTTGGAATAAAATAAAAGCTGATGATTTGTTTTGATCAGATACGTGTTGGTCGTTCAATTTTCTTAAAGCATTTATTGGATGTTCATTTGAAAAAACAAATCTTCTGCTTCCAAATGTGCTTTCAGTGTCAATACTTTTATCACTTTTGAAATTATTCTTTACGATATCTTCAACCATTTTACTTGTTGGTTGGTTATAGCTTTTCTTTACATAATTACCTTGTGCTGCCAACATTTCTGCTGAACAGCATCTAATGCTATATTGTTTATTATGTCCAGAACCTTGATTCTCTGTAGAACCATCTTTCAAATTTTTATTTTGCAACATTTTAAATTTGAAATTGGCTTGAGGACCACCAATATCCGCCAATGAAAATGTTATCTGTACATCTTTATCATAAGAACCATTTAGATTTGATTGTCCAAGAACATCATTACTGTCGATAATATTAAATTCCGCAAAGGGTCCAGTTGGACTTAAAATATCTTCAATAATTTCAATGCCACTGAAGTTGATGGAACTTTGATTGGTCAAATCAATTTCACCAATTTTCAAAGTAGAAATTTTAATATCACCAATGGCCATTTATTACTCGTTCATTAATGTTTTAAGATCATCTGATATTTTTTGGCTGTATGTTTTATCAATGACATTTAATGTTTTATTGTATTCGTTTTTTTCTATTTCATATTGATAATATGTAACAGGTGCCCAATATACATATTCTTCAGCTGGTATATTAACAGCAATAGTATTAGCAACAGAAAAACTCACATTAGCGCCACTCTCTGCGCCAGTAATATATCCACTTCCAGTATTAATGAAATTGCCAAATACGTTATGTAAATAAACATTTGTATTAGAAACAGATAACACTTGACCTCTTCCAATAGAACCATTATAATTAACATAACAAATTTCATCATTTGTAAAAAATGGTTCAGAAACGTTTGGATTGGTTATAGTAGTGTAAGATACAATTTCGTTTGTATTGACAACCCAATCTTTTTCTGATCTTTTATAAGAAGTGATTTGGTTATCATAGCCATATACAGGTTCCCAATATTTCTTAACACTTGGTATCAAAGCATCGAAATAATTTTTTGCTATGTTTTCTTGATTATACCAGTTATTTCTGAAAAATTTAACTTTTATATTTGCCAATTCAAAAGTTTCATATTTTGAAATGATAAAATTGTTAAACTCGCTGTCATTCAAATACCATTCATAATATGGGTCCATTATTCTATTGGAAAAGTATAAAATCCAACTTTGGAATTGATCGCCATAATAACGATAACTTAATTGATCAGCTCTTTCATTTATTATTTCATATGGATAAAATACATATGGATTATTATATACGTTATTGAGTAACGTAGAACGTTTTGTTATATCAACAACATTATTGTTTGAATAATTGGTAATTGGAAATTTTTCGAAATATCTTTCAACCATTTTTAAACCTTAAATTACTGATGGTAATTCTGAACTATCCCAAAGTTGAATTTCTTTGAGTGATAATGTCAGGTTAACGACAGTTGGTAGTTTTGTGTTTTTGAAAAACGATGGAGAACCAGTACCAGTATAATCAGCTTGTACAGAAATTATAGCACAAGGTTTAAAAATCAAATGTTGTTGCAATTCGCTTGGATATAAACTTATTTGTGCAATTAAAGGATACTGCAAAAGAGAACCACCACCTTGTGCTGTTGGCAAAGCAGCAGATTTACAAGTGTTTATTATATTCAAAATTGTTGTAGATTCTTTTGGTGTATTTGGTGTCAATGTCCATTGTAAAACAAATTCTTTAAAATTTTGTCTTTGGAAAAACATAAAAAGAAATGGGTTAACAGTAACACCACTCAAAAAACTTGTGGCCGATGTGACTTGCGAAGCCGCATTAATAGCACCACCAAGACCAGGTATTATGTTCGCAAGAGAACTACCTAAACCCAAAGCTGTTTGTTCATTCCATGATAATGTTGTTGCATCATTTATTTTTTTTGGAATTGGTAGTAATATTGCACCAGGCAAATTCGGTGCGGGGGTAAAATTGGTAGCCAATTGGATACCTGTTCCTGGAATACCAAGTAGGCTTCCAATGGCGTTGACCCCATTGACCAATGTATTGAGATCAGAAACTATACTATTCAAATTTCCTAAATTGAACTGTGACAATGGCGAATATTTTTGAAATTGTATTTGTGTGTAAAATTCTCTATCACCAACATTCAAATCATTAGGAAATGATAGTGGTTGAATTGGTGGTTGTTTAGGTGTAGGAAACCTAGCATTATTCGCATTTATATTTTGTTGAATTATGGCCATCTAAACCCTATAGGTTAACACTAAATATCTTATTATTTTTTTTATTTATATGGAATCATGGCAAAATATAACAAAGGCAAATTCAAGCCCAAAAACCCTCAAAAATACAAAGGCAACCCAACAGAGATTGTTTATAGATCTAGTTGGGAGCTAAAGCTTATGTTATATTTAGACGATCATAAAGATGTTTTGACATGGGGTTCAGAAGAAATAATAATACCATATAGATCACCGATCGATGGCAAAATACACCGTTATTTTCCTGACTTCATCGTTACAAAGATAAATAATGAAGGTAAGAAAGAAACCGCTCTCATTGAAGTAAAACCTGCTAAACAAACTTCTCCACCCAAAAAACAAGAAAAAATGACAAGTAGATATATCACTGAAGTTAAAACTTGGGGTGTGAATGAAGCAAAATGGAAAGCAGCTTTAAATTTTTGTAAAGACAGAGGTTGGTCATTTCATATTTTTACTGAGAAAGAATTAGGGATTAAGTTTTAATGGCACTATCTGATTTTCAAGATGATCTTACCGAAGCTTCTAAAAACTTAATAGGAGCATCAAAAGATTCTGTGACCTGGTATAAAGATCAGGTAGAAAACGCTAAAAAGAAACCTCTTCTTAAACAGATGTCATCTCCGGAAATTGGTAAAATGTATTTGTATTATTATGATGCAAAATACAAAGACAGATTGCCTTTCTTTGATATGTATCCTTTAACGATACCAATTGAATTTCAAAATTCCGGGTTTATAGGTTTGAACTTACATTATTTGCCACCTAATGCAAGAGCTTCTTTGTTAAATTCTCTTACAACTTTGGCAAATAATAATAAATATGATGATAGCACCAAATTGGTTGTATCATATCAATTGCTGAAAAAATATAGCCAATTTTCTGGATATGAAAGTTGTATTAAACGATATCTTTACGGTCATGTCAAAACACAATTTTATTATATCTCGCCTTCTGATTGGTCTAAAGTTGTTATGTTACCATTGCAAAAGTGGAAAATCAATCCCAACGCAAAATATGCTGGTTCACCTCCTTATTAGGTCCAATTATGCCATTTAACATAAACAATTTCAAAACCAATTTAGAAGATTATGGTTATCTAAAGTCTAATTCTTTTCAGGTGTTCATACAACCTCCTGCGATAATGTTCGGCAACATGTTAAACAGTGGTGGCAATTTATCTCAATTGAATGAGCTGTCAACATTACAAACTTTCAGAATTGATCAAGTTAAAGTACCTGGTATCAATTTAGCCAGCGCAGATGTCAATCGTTATGGTGCAGGACCAACACAGAAACAGCCATATAATGCACAATTTACTGAAGTACAGATGTCTATTTTATCTGACAATGAAGCAAGTATTTGGCAATATTGGTATAATTGGGTAAGAGCCATATATGAATTTAATGGTACAGAAAGTTCTGGTTTTGGAGAAATTAATAGGTTTCCATCTTATCTTTCAGAATACAAATCAAATTTTTCAACAATTATGCAAATTGTAATGTATGACCAAGAAGGAAATGCAGTCCAAAGAATAAATCTATATGAAGCATTTCCTACTTCATTGAGAGAAGTTCCATTGGCTTGGGCAGATGATGACAATTTAGTTAAAATTAATGTTTCTATTGCATATACTGATTATACAATTACAAGTTCTGTTCTTGAAAATCCTATTCCGATTTTCTAATTAATTATGGAGTTAATTATGTCAAATTTGCCTAAAATTGATCAGCCAATCTATAATATAAAAGTACCTTCTCTTAATAAAAATATAAAGTTTAGACCTTTCTTGGTTAAAGAAGAAAAACTTTTGCTTATGGCAAGAGAAAGTGGTAATGAAGGTGATATTCTTTCAGCAATTAAACAAATTGTCAACAATTGTTGTATGGATGTTAAATTCAATGTTGATAAAATTGCACTTTTTGATCTAGAATATATTTTTCTAAAATTGAGATCATTTTCTGTCAACAATATTGTAAAAACTTCATATAAAGATTATGAAGATGATAAAATTTATGATTTTGAAATTGATTTGAACTCAATTGAAGTAAAATTTCCTGAAAAAGTAAGCAATGATATAAAAATTAGCGAAAAATCAGGCATTTTAATGAATTATCCTTCAGCTACTCTTTATGAAGATAAAGAATTTCTGAGTTTGACTGATAATTATATGTTTGAGTTGATTCTTCGTTGTATTGATAAGGTTTATGATGGTGATGAGATATTTGAAACATCAAAAATTTCCAGAAAAGAACTCAATGATTTTGTTGAGAACTTAAATTTGAAAATATTCGAAAATATTCAGAAATTTCTATTGAGTGTACCAAAATTAGAATACGTTATCAAATACAAAAACTCTTTCAATAATGATAGAGAAATAGTTTTGAGCTCGTTAAATGATTTTTTTTCCTGGCGCTGAATCATAACTCTTTAGAAAATTACTATTCAACAAACTTTTCTATGGTTCAGCACCATAAATATTCAATTACTGAGATTGAAAATTTAATTCCTTTTGAACGAGACATATATGTGGAATTTCTCCTAAATCATCTAAAAAAATTAGAAGACGAAAGACAAAGGAATAAAGGCTAACAATGACAAACGCTGACCCATCAACATTTTTTTCAAAAATAACACAATCTATAAACAGTATCAAGGGTCAGTTCAAACAAACTGCTAGTGAGAACAATAACTCCGTCAAATCTATAAGCAAAGATCTAGGAAGTCATTTTTCATCACAACAGAATCAAATAAAATCCATACAATCAAACATTGATGATATTGAAGACAAATCGAATAAAACTGCAACAAAACTAGAAAGCACTAATAGTTTATTACAGCAGTCTATAGCCAATCAAAATGATATAATGAAAACGCTAAAAATATTAGTGTCCAATACTGAAAGATTGGGCAATAATGGTGGCAGCAATTCATTATCTGATAAAATTGGTGCAGCTTTAGGAACCGCTGCGGGTTTAGGTGCTGGGCTGACATTAAATTCTTCATCACCTCCTGGAGTCGATAGTGGCGCTGGAGGTTCAGCAGTACCATTTTCCGGTGAAAACAAACCAATTCTTGATACAATAAAAGCTCGAGAAGGATCTGGTGGCAAATATAACGCACAAAATGATACTTCTACTGCATCTGGTGCATATCAATTCATTGATAGTACGTGGAAATTACGAGCAAAAGAGGCTGGTGTTGATATCAAACAATATCCAAGAGCTAAAGATGCGCCGCCAGAAATTCAAGATAAAGTGGCTGACAAATATGTAACAGGAATATTAAAACAAGCAAACAATGATGTTTCAAAGGTTCCTGTTGCTTGGTTTTCTGGAAATGTTGAAGGAAAAAGCAAAGACGTCTCACCGGAAAAAATAGCACAGTACCAAAGTGATTGGCTAAAAGAATATGCAAAACATGGCGGAAAAACAGCACCAAACAATCAACAAAACAATTCAACTTCTGGCGCATCTTTAGCTTCTGGATCTACATCTTCAGGTTCTGGCAATTCACAACAAAGTGATACTACTCAACAACAAGGTGGCGAGCGTCAAAATTCACAAACAGAAACACCAATAAAGTCTGATGGTGGTCAAGTTTTCCAAGATCAGATGAGAGAAGCCTCTATCAGAAAATTACCAATAAGCCAACAATTGCTTTCTGTTCTTGAGCGAGCTGCGAAAGAAGCTGGTGTGTCTGTGAGAGTTAAATCTGGAGGTCAACCAGCAGAAGGTTCTGGTGGCCAAAGAACAGGATCAACCAGGCATGATAATGGTAATGCTGCAGACTTAGATATCTATTCTGGCGATAAGAAATTAACACCGAAAAACCCCGAAGATCTACCAATATTCAAAAAGTTTGTTATGGCTGCTTCATCAGCAGGAGCAACTGGTATTGGTGCGGGCGAAGGATATATGGGTAACGATGGTTCAAGAATGCATGTTGGATTTGGATCTCAAGCTATATGGGGAGCTGGGGGTGCTGGTCAAAATGCAGCAAGTTGGTTAAAAGATACTGTTGGCGGTTCCCATGGTGGTGCTCAAGAATCTGGTAAAAATACAGGTGGTGCAATGTCAATGGGTCAACAGAACCCTATGATGGGTCAAAGTCAAATGGGTATGGGTCAACAGAACCCTATGATGGGTCAAAGTCAAATGGGTATGGGTCAACAGAACCCTATGATGGGTCAAAGTCAAATGGGTATGGGTCAACAGAACCCTATGATGAATCCATATGCTTCGATTGGTGGTATGTTTGGTCCAAAGGGAGCAGCTATTGGTGGAATTGCTGGAATGTTATTACCAGCTCTTGGAAATATATTGGGTAACTTACAAGGTGATGAAAACAGACCAACAGGATCTATGCAGCCATCTGGTCCTAATTTAGAACGAGCTAAAATCAAAACAGCTGCAATAGATCAGGCTGCTCTACAAAAAGAAAACCAGCAACAAGCTCCTGCGCCTGCTGCTGGTGGTGGTAATGGTAATGGTAATGTTACTCATAATAATTCTAATATGAATACAACCCATCATAATAATGATAAATCTGCCACAAAATCTTGGGCTCAACAATTAGCTCTTGCGTTTCCAGGCATGGGGCAACACGTAATGGGTGCGCCCCATGCTGATCCATTTATGGCTGCTTAACCAGCAAGCTTCTTGAAAAACTCCAATGACTCATCGTCATCGTCATCAACTGTAGTATGCTTTGGTGCTTCAGCAGCTTTAAACTTTGGAGCTGATTCAGTACGTGCCCACGGAATATCCTCTTCCTCAGCACGAGCAACCTTAACCGCTGGAGTATTCTCATCAAGAACCTTCATAAGACGTGCCTGGAGTTCCTCATAGCTCTTGAAGTTCTTAGGAGCAAGAAATTCTTGGAGAGAATGTTCACTCTTCCAAATCCCCTCAAGCTCTTCATCATCATTAAGAAGAGCACCAATCTTATCAAATTCTGACTTATCGTAATTACGATAACCTTCGACATTACGAATCTTCAGCTTGAAATTGGCACCAGCCCAAAGATCAAAAGGATTGACAGGCTCATCGCCAGGAAACTGGGGGTTCATAGCATCATTGAGCTTATCAAAGATCTTCTTACCATACTTGTAAAGAAAAACCTTACCTTCATTGGTAGGATTAGCAGGATCATTGACAACATAGATGTTAGAAACAAAGTGTAGACGACGCTTCTGCTTACGAGCAATTTCCTTGTTTGCTTCGATACCAGAATTCCAAAGCTTAGAATTATACTCAGAAACTGGATCTTGCTTACCAATAGTGGTCAAAGAATTCTCAATGTACCATCCACCTGGACCCTGAAACCCATGATCGAAAACACGAACAAAGGGAACATCTTCATCGGGAGGTGAGGGAAGAAATCGGATAACTGCATATCCATTGCCAGCCTTATCGACTGATGCGGTCCAGAAACGATCATCTGATCCCTTAGATTCTGAAGTTCCATTAACCTTGGAAAGTTCAGCAGTAAGAGCTTCGAGAGACTTCTTACCAGACATTGACTTGAGCTTAGAAAAATCTACCATTGTATTCTCCGTATGTTTTGTATGACAATATATTACGATGTATAGAAGCAGTTAGCTTCAACATTATTTAGTATACCCTTATTCATCGAAATAATCAAGGATAATATTTTTTATTTTATCCTTATCATAAGTAATGAATGGAGAGTATTTCTCAACTTTGATTCGGAGCGTGTCCCAAATCAAATCATATTGCATCTTAGAATCCCAATGTTTCTTTGCACCAGTCAATTCTAAAAGCAAACACAAGGTATCAAGGCTAATTTGTTTACCAAGATACAATTTCAATAAATTAGGATGTTCGTTGTTTTCACATATGAAATTATCATTAAATTTTGTATTGAGATTACTGAGTTCTTGCTTAAAAACATAAGTCAAAGACTGTTGGCGTTTCATCCAATCCTTATATGTTTTCTCAGCTTCCTCGCTATAAGCCAAATCTCTTATCCATGATTTCTCATTTTCAGATAAATTGGCTATCAAGAAACTATGCACATCCGGATGTTTGGCAAGTTTTTGAAAAAATATCTTATCTTTACGTTTATCAAAGGAAGATGGATTTACTTTCATCTTACCATTATATTTGAAATAATCATATGTTGGTTTGCTAAAATGATTCTTAAGAGCAAGATACTCTTGATAACATTCAAAGGCTGACATCATACATTAACTTTGTTGTAATATTCAGCGAAGAAAATACCAAGTTCTTTATCCATTTGAGGTCCAGCACCATTGTCAGACTTATATGTTAGATACAGCTGCCAGATCTTTTTGTCTAGATCAGCAAAGTTATCAAAGGTAGAATTATTTTTACCCTCCATAACAGTATAACCCTGACTTTCAAGATAATCAATGATATCATCTTCTTCAAAATCGCTAAGATGAACATCAACTTCTGTCTCTACATATGCCGTAACACGCTTTCCCATTACTTTTCACCTATCTAAAGAGGAAGCCTCGCCCCACGTTTAAGTACATTCAAGTTTTCTGCTTCTGCTTGAATTTTCGACTTCATAGCTGGATCTTTTTTAATCCAAGCAGCAGCAGTTTCTACTTCTAGATTATTTCGTTCACACCATATAACAACTGCATCAATGTATTCTATATTTTTTGAAATGCATAGTTTTTCAATTTCTTCAATGAAGATAGAATTATTAGAAGCCAAGTTGATCATAATGTATCCTGTGAAATGGCGATTCCTGTTATAAAGAAAAATTTTTACAATCTTCTAATGTCTCAATTATAATAATATTTTTATATTGAGTCAATAGACATTTTAACTTTTCTTTTTGTGATTTTATAGAGTAAGGATTTTTTGGATCAAGATATATATTGTAATCTTTTAAGTAAAAATCAGCAAAGTAATTGTGCTCAATATTTTTGTCATCAATCCATTTAATTGGCTCTGGTCTTATCCAACTGATACCTAATGAGTCTAGTCTTTTTGCTAACTCTAGTTCCCATGTTGAATCTAGCATAATTCCATTATATTCAATCATTTTTCTTCTCAACCGTCTATGAGGAGAAGCAAGTGCTTTGTTTTTTTGTTTTAACTTTGTTTCATCTGAATGTGTTTTTCCAAGAAAATGACCAACACGCCCTTTCATATGACTTTTTGGAATTGGTGTTCCTTCAATTTTTGCTTTAGTGTATTGATTTGTGACGCCTGTTTCTTTTCTTTTAGCGTTCATTGATGCAACTGCTAGCATACTACCATTTTTGTATTCATGCTTTTTAACATTTCGATCACACCATCTAGAGTGGTTGGCCATCCATCCTTTTGGCTTATCAGATATATCAAAACTCATATTACAGTGTTTACATATTCTTAACATTTAAATACCTCCAATGAATGGTCCAGATGGAGGGATTCGAACCCCCATTTGCAGCTCCAGTTACGATTAGAGAGGTAGAAGCTCTCCTCGGCTACATCTGGTTATAGGTATTTATATAAAAGTAAACTTAATCCATAGCTCTATCCAAATAAAAGGTGGAGAGCTTCTGTTGCCAAGTGCTCTCCGAACTCCGATTAGGCTGCTAGAGCCATTTCATATGCATTGTTATCGTTTGCATTTACGAGTTTACTTAGTCTCTTCGCAACTTTATCACAGCCTGTCGAACCTATACACCCCCATCATAAGCACTACTCGACTTACATTCCCCTGCATACGGCATTTCTGGTGCAGCTAATGCGTTAGTGCTTATGGTGGAGGTGGGGAGATTTGCACTCCCGTCCAAACTGTCTATTCCTTACGCCTCAACAACCAAGCAATATATTTAGTATACCTTAGTTATTTTTGAAAGTCAAGTTACTTTAAGCAAAATAGTATTTTCATTGATACGATGTGCAAGGGGAGTATCGCCTTTAAGATCATCCATCAATTTGCGTAGAGTAACCTTACCAGCTTCCTGAACCTTTTTGACGTATTCTTCTGGCTTACGCCCAGTACGTTTAGTAACAGAGGTAGCCTCATCATAATTGATAATGCTAGTACCCTTTACCTGAAGCCCGCCACGATCAATTGCACGGAAAACTGTTAGTACCTTGTTCTTTGTATTGAAAGTCCAAAGTTCTTGACAACCAATAATTTTCTCTGGATTTACAGAGGCAATCTTGAATGTATTGTCTTCCTTTTGGTACTTAAAGTTCTTCAGTTTCTTTTCAACAGAGACAGCACGAGGCTTTCGAGGTGCACGTGTTTTCTTAGTAACATTACCGTAGCGTTCAGCATCTTCGATCAGCTTATTATAGAATTCGATACGATCACGAAGCTGCTTCTTGGTCATATGACTGTAAGCTTCTTTTAGCTGAGGATCTGTACCTTCTAATGTTTCTAACAATTCACCAAGAACAGGAGAGTAATGAGCAACAATAGCAGAGCAATAGGCAGCAGGAATTTCTTTGGCTTTGAGCCATTCATAGAGAGAAAACTTTTCGTTCTTATCGATCAGTTCCTCAATATCGCCAATGATATCATGTTGCCTTTCGCGCATACGATCTTGTACCGAGGATTTAGGCAGGGTAGATTCAGATTGCACCTTAGCCTTAGTAAGAATATATGCAAACTTTTCTTCAAGAAAAACTTTTGTATGGGCAGGAACATCATAACCTTTAGAGATCAAACGAGCAATCCATGCACAGGTAAGATTGACCCATTCATCCGGAACAGATTTGAAGCGTTTCAATTCCACCAAACGATTTTGGTTCTTGAGCCAGGTTTCTGTATATTCCTTTGCATCAGCCTTATCACACATACAATTATACCAATTGCATGCAGCTGCAACTTCACCTTCAGTCATAGCTCCGAGAAATTCAAGCTCGTCGCCCATATACTTACGATTGACCAGGTATGTTTCGCTCCGTGAGATACGATTCACCTTGGGCTTTTTAGCAATTATTGATGCGCGACGAGCCATATTATTTCTCCTAGACAGCTTCTGCCATTTCGATTGCGAGTTCAAGAGCCTTAGTCTTGACACCCTTATTATATCCGTACCAAGCCGAGGTAAGGCGAGTATCAGCCGAACGACCAGCAAGGTGATCAGTCAGATAGGTAACAGCATTGAATGGCTGCCACCAAGTACCTTCAGCATATTCAGAACCAGGCTGGGTATGAAGGATATCAAGAGCAATTTGTGCTGACTTTGACACTTCCTTTTTCTTCTTATCATTGGAACCAGTGACTGGGAAAATACGACAGAAGTAATCAACAATATCTTCACCCTTAGCCTTTTTAGAGCCAAGAAACGCAGCCATATCCTTGTACTTAGCAAGCTTATGGGTTGCAATGCCGAGCATGTCCTTAACATTAGAAGGATCAAAGACCTTACGATGGCTGATCTTGGCCATACGTTCAACCTTCGAGTTGAGTGAGAGAGTTAGTGTATTATTACAAACAACACGGATTGGGGTGAACCGAACGTCAGTGCTGAAGCCATACTTATGAAAGTTAGAGAAGAGCATATAGGAATCAATTCGATCGCCCTTGAAGAGTTCAAAGCTTTCCTTGATCTTAGCAAGACCCCAGATAATTTGACCACCCTTTAGAGAGCCAGCAGTATGCATTTCCATATCACCAGCAGAGACAAACTCATTGAAGAAGTCAAACGCTTCCTCGTTTTGTACAGGATTCCAGTCATCGGATACCACATCAAGGATCTTATTGTCCATTGAGCGGACTAGGGCTGACTGGCCGATAGCAACGTTCTTACCGGCAATTTCAGCATAGGCAGGAACCTTTTCCACGGTCCAATTGAGCCCAGCAGCCTCGAGCATTTGCAGAGGAGAGAGATCATCAGGAACCTTAGTACCAAGCCCATGCCAGGGCAGAGCGCCAGCATAAGCCATTTGAGTCTTACCGTTCACCATTTCAATTTCATGAGCCATAACAAAGATCCTCTTTTCAAGCGACGGTCATCATCAACCATCATAATATTAGTATACCATATACTGCTTTTAAAAGCAACTAGAAAGAATAGTATGAATCAACTATCTTTTTAATTGCTTCTTCCGCCTCCATATATTGATCTGGATTGACAATACAGAGACAGACTTCGATATAGTCTTCTTCGGTCAAGAGCTTTTTACAAAGCTTGACATACTCATCAGCAGTCTTTGGACAAACAGTAGGAATATTATTGATATATTCTACTGCCCTGGGAAATTTTAGAACCTCACCCATTAACTGTTCTCCTTGATCCAAGCATCAGCTTCTGGGCGGTACATGTAGTAACGAAGAAGAACCTCAAGAGCATCTGCTGTTTCCTTGAACATCCAAAGGTCTTCGCGCTCATAATCATGAACGAATCCTTTACTCAAGAGACGATGGATATCATCCTGTGCAGAGATATAATCTTTCTTGAACCGTTCAACAATGATATTATCAAGAATCGAGTCATCAATTTCAATTTGCATTTGTTTCATCCTCATTTTCTTTAATCTCCTGTTCCCAATAACGACAATAGAAGTGGTCGCCACAAGCATCAATTTCCTTCTGAGGATAACCGTGCTCAACTAGCCATTCGAGAACACGACCCTTTGATTCTTGAAGATCAATTGGCATAGGGAAGCCATACTTCCAACCTGAAGGTGGATCAATCATCATAACCTTTTTAGTTGTCATTTCTAAACTCCTCTGTGATTTTCAGCATTTCCATCTTATCTTCAAACCCATCATTAAAGCCAACTTCCCAAGCTTCCCACAACAGATACTGTGATCTGGGAAACCAGAGATCATATGGATTACTGGGAAAGAGATCTAGTTTCATACATCCATAATCAACAGCTGTATAACCAAAGTAATATGCCTCGCGCTCTTCCTTGCTTGGCGAATAATTCAAATCCTCAGTGTTCTCCATAGTTATCCTCTCTGAAGCTTCGTACATCACGATATTCAATTTCCATATTAGGGTATTGCTGCTCAAGGGCAAGAACACCCCACATTGCCTTACCATAGGTGGGAAACAACTGTCGCTCAATTACTCGGGTCTTATCAAGTACAAGAACAACATGTCCATTAGCAGAATCTTCAAGCTTATTGCGACGGTGTTTCATTTATTGTCCCTTCAGTGTTAATTATACTGTATATTAGAGTTAGAGTCAAGTCATATAATGACTTTTAGTAGAGATATTTTTCCGTGCGAAATTTTTTTATTATCAAGTTATCGTATATAAAAGCGGGGGGGGAGATAGAGGGGG